>ENA-OWOG01000101-OWOG01000101.1-gut-metagenome-genome-assembly--contig:-NODE-101-length-50302-cov-16.763723_pt1 | contig 50302 bp, 52 predicted proteins | sample MGYA00248249_ERZ651793 | MGnify/ENA primary metagenome ERZ651793 (study PRJEB26908, sample SAMEA4031700) | gut metagenome | biome: gut; feature: normal infant; material: stool | place: China | collected... | reverse complement strand
GGCGCAAAAAAAGCTGGATGACACGACCCGCGACCTGTCGGCGCAGATTAGCGCATTGAAGGCTCAGAATGCGCAGCGCGAAAGCGGGCAGAAAACCGCGCTGGATGCGCTAACGAAAAAGAACGCCGAGCTGACCGCCGCCGCCGATACGGCGCAAAAAAAGCTGGATGACACGACCCGCGACCTGTCGGCGCAGATTAGCGCATTGAAGGCTCAGAATGCGCAGCGCGAAAGCGGGCAGAAAACCGCGCTTGATGCGCTAACGAAAAAGAATGCCGAGCTGACCGCCGCCGCTGCCGCCGCGCAGAAAAACCTGGATGACACGACCCGCACGATGTCGGTGCAAATCGCCGCGCTGCAAACCCAGAAGGAGCAGGGGGAGAGCCAGCAAAAAACCACCATCGATACGCTGACAGGAAAGAATCTGGAACTTCGCGCAGCAGCAGCAGCGACGCAGAAAAAGCTGGATGAGACCACCCGCGTGCTGTCGGCGAAGATCGCCGCGCTGAAAAATGAGAATACGCAGGGCGAAAGCCAGCAGAAAACCGCTCTCGACGCGCTGTCGAAAAAGAACGCTGAGCTCATCGCGGCGGCTGAAACGGCGCAGAAAAAATATGATGCTTCAGTCGCTGCTTTGAATGATAAAAATAAAGAATTACAGTCTACGCTCGATAGCCTGGCCATCAAGCAAAGCGATGTAAACCTGGCGGATAAAAGCAACAAAAATGCCTATGCGCTCGGCGTGTTCTACCTGACTCAGGCGCTATCCGATGTAAATAAAATGGCCGACAATAATGTCAAGCTAGCGCCTTCAGCGTTGGTTTCCGGGTTTAACGACGCTTATAATAAAAAACTTAAAATTAAAGAAAATGAAATAGAAAGTATCGTCAATATGCTTAACGAAAAACTATCGTCTAAGTACGTTGATATTGAAAAAAGAATCATGGCTAAAATCAAAAACAAGAAATATGAGGTTTTGCCTAATGGCGTCTATTTTGTGATTGATAAAAAAGGGAAGGCTCCGTACAAGCAGAATGAGACTTTATCCTTGAATATTCTGGAGAAAAAGCTTGATGGTACGCCGATACTTAATACGATGAATTCAACGATGGTGTACGATAAACAAACCGATCCTCTGATGGCGAAGGTATTATCATCGGGTTTTAAAGGCGGAACGGTTACGCTCTATGGTCAGGCCGGTTCGCTCTATAGCAGCACCCCCGATGAGATTAACCCGGACACGCTGATCTCAATTACCTTCGAATTACTTCCATAGCCGAACCAAACGGGCGCTGCGTAAGAAAGCCGCGACGCCCTACCAGGGCTATACCTCCATACAATCGCGGTACTTTGGTCAATACCTTATCGTTCAGCTGGCGCGGGTGGCAAAGACAATACAAACCACTCGATGGTTTTCACTCTTTCTGTGATCCAGATAATAAAAACCAGACTCTTGCGCGTAACCACGTTTACCTTTCCCTTCAAGGCGTCATAGTATAAATGTTAAATTAATGAACGCTGTTCTATAATGTAGAACAAACATAAACTAAGGGGAAAGGATATGCAGCATAGTGCCCATTTCGCGGGGATTATCCCTCCTGTCTCAACTATTTTTACGCCTGAAGGCGATTTTGATCGACAAGGCACCGGGGTGCTAATTGACAACCTGATCGCTGCGGGCGTTGATGGACTGTTTTTTCTCGGCAGCGGCGGGGAGTTTTCTCAGCTCAACGTAGAGGAACGAAAAAACATTGCCGCTTTCGCCATCGCGCATGTGAATGGGCGTGTTCCGGTGCTGATTGGTACCGGCGGAACGAATGCTCGCGAGACGATCGCGCTCAGCCAGCATGCGCAGCAAAACGGTGCGGATGGGATTGTCGTTATCAATCCCTACTACTGGAAAGTCTCTGAAGCGAACCTAATCCATTATTTTCAGCAGGTGGCTGATAGCGTCACGTTACCGGTGATTTTGTATAACTTCCCGGCCCTGACCGGCCAGGATCTGACGCCGCCGTTGGTGAAAAAACTGGCGGATTCACGTGCGAATATCGTCGGTATCAAAGACACCATCGACTCTATTGCCCATTTGCGCAGTATGATTAGCCTCGTGAAGGCAGAGCATCCGCGCTTCTCCGTACTTAGCGGATATGATGACCATCTCTTCAATACCCTGCTGTTGGGCGGCGATGGCGCTATTTCTGCGAGCGGCAACTTTGCGCCTCAGCTTTCAGTTGGTTTATTGCAGGCTTTTCGCGACGGGGATCTGGCGCAGGCGTCAAAACTGAACCAGACCTTACTGCAAATTCCGCAGATATATCAGATTGATACACCATTTGTGAATGTTATCAAAGAGGCTATGGCGCTTTGCGGTCAGCCGATTTCAACCTATGTTCTCCCACCCGCTGCACCGCTTAATACAGAGAAAAAAGCGCAGTTAGCCACTCTGCTTCAACGACTTCAACTCTGCTAGCACGCAAGGATAACTATGGCTATTGATAACATCTTCACGCCGCAAAATGAGCGTTTTTACGCCGTTACCACCCATGCTGCTGGCCCTCAGGGGGCGCTGCCTTTAACGCCGCAAATGCTGATGGAGTCGCCAAGCGGCAATCTGTTCGGTATGACGCAGAACGCGGGTATGGGTTGGGATGCGAACAAACTGACGGGTAAAGAAGTCTTGATTATCGGGACTCAAGGTGGGATCCGTGCCGGGGACGGGCGGCCAGTCGCACTGGGGTACCATACCGGGCACTGGGAGATTGGTCTGCAAATGCAGGCGGCGGCGAAGGAAATTACGCGCAATGACGGTATCCCATTTGCGGCTTATGTCAGCGATCCATGCGACGGTCGTTCACAGGGGACGCACGGTATGTTTGATTCTTTACCCTATCGTAATGATGCGGCTATGGTTTTTCGCCGCCTGATTCGCTCTTTACCGACGCGTCGTGCGGTCATTGGCGTGGCCACCTGCGACAAGGGGTTACCAGCGACCATGATCGCTCTGGCGTCAATGCATGACCTGCCAACGATTCTGGTACCCGGAGGCGCAACTCTGCCGCCGACCGTTGGCGAAGATGCCGGGAAAGTACAGACTATCGGCGCGCGTTACGCCAATCATGAATTGTCGTTGCAGGAAGCGTCTGAACTGGGCTGCCGTGCCTGCGCTTCGCCGGGAGGTGGGTGCCAGTTTCTGGGAACAGCCGGAACGTCGCAGGTGGTGGCGGAAGCGCTGGGACTGGCTCTGCCGCATTCGGCCCTGGCGCCATCCGGGCAAGATGTCTGGCTGGAGATCGCCCGTCAGTCGGCGAGAGCCGTGATCGATCTTGATCATAGGGGGATTACCACCCGCGAAATTTTGACCGATAAGGCGATTGAAAATGCGATGGTTATTCATGCTGCGTTTGGCGGCTCAACGAACCTGTTGCTGCATATACCGGCGATCGCCTATGCGGCAGGATGCACGATTCCTGATGTTGAACACTGGACGCGCATTAACCGCAAGGTGCCGCGTCTGGTAAGCGTACTGCCAAATGGTCCCGATTATCACCCGACGGTGCGCGCTTTCCTTGCTGGCGGCGTACCTGAAGTGATGCTGCATTTACGCCAACTTGGTCTGCTGCATGAAGACGCTATGACGGTGACGGGCCAGACGGTTGGTGAAAACCTGGACTGGTGGCAATCTTCGGAACGGCGAGAGAAGTTCCGTCAGTGTTTGCGGGATCGGGATGGTGTAGATCCGGATGATGTTATTCTTCCTCCTGCGCTGGCGAAGTCCCGTGGATTAACATCAACGGTGTGTTTCCCGGTCGGAAATATTGCTCCTGAAGGCTCGGTAATTAAGGCAACGGCTATTGACGCGTCGGTTGTAGATAGCGATGGCATTTATCGCCATACGGGGAGAGCGCGGGTATTTGTCTCAGAAGAGCGGGCCATCGGCGCTATCAAGAAGGGGGAGATTGAGCAGGGCGATATTATGGTGGTGATTGGCGGGGGTCCTTCGGGCACCGGCATGGAAGAAACCTATCAACTGACCTCGGCGTTAAAGCATATTTCCTGGGGAAAAACAGTTTCGCTAATTACTGATGCACGCTTTTCCGGCGTCTCAACCGGAGCTTGTTTTGGCCATGTTGCACCGGAAGCGCTAGCTGGAGGGCCTATTGGTAAATTACGTGATAACGATATTATTGAAATTATCGTCGATCGTAATGAATTAACCGGAAGCGTTAATTTTATAGGCACGACCGATCGGCCGCTGACGCCCGAGGAGGGGGCGTATGAACTGGCGATGCGCTCCGCGCATCCTGAACTGCGTGCCCATGCGTTTTTACCTGATGATACCCGCCTGTGGGCGGCGTTACAGTCTGTTAGCGGTGGAACCTGGCGAGGTTGTATTTACGATACCGATAAAATTATCGACGTCATTAACGCCGGTAAAAAAGCGCTCGGACTGTAGCTGAATCATAATTATCCGTCTGCGGGATTTATTTCGCGGACGGATTTTCCTTACCCGTTATTTATTATTATTTTCACTTATTCCTATAAAGATGCTCATCACAAAAGCAAAATATCATAATTCATAAATAAGATATGACCATTGCCTCTAAAATATACTCATCAGTAATATCTATCTATATATATCAATTGTTATATTGGCACACGATATAAGGGTGTATTCCTGATGCGCTAGCGCTCATCCAGGTCCCTCGTTTGCTTTGTATCATCTACTGGCGTTGGGGGATTCAAGAATGCAATTAACGATGAAGGATAAAATCGGCTACGGGTTGGGTGATACCGCCTGTGGCTTTGTCTGGCAGGCGACGATGTTCCTGCTGGCCTATTTCTATACTGACGTATTTGGTTTGTCAGCAGGTATTATGGGAACGCTGTTTCTGGTCTCCCGGGTGCTTGATGCGGTAACCGACCCGCTAATGGGCCTGCTGGTGGATCGTACCCGCACCCGCTATGGTCAGTTCCGCCCGTTCCTGCTCTGGGGAGCTATCCCGTTCGGTATTGTCTGTATGTTAACGTTCTATACGCCTGATTTTTCGGCAAATGGCAAAATTATATACGCCTGCGTAACCTACATCCTGCTCACTCTGGTCTATACCTTCGTTAACGTACCTTACTGCGCAATGCCTGGGGTGATTACCGCCGATCCTAAAGAGCGCCATGCTCTACAATCCTGGCGTTTTTTCCTCGCGGCGGCGGGATCGCTGGCGATAAGCGGTATTGCTTTACCGTTGGTGGGCATTATTGGCCAGGGGAATGAGCAGACAGGCTATTTTGGCGCCATGTGTGTACTCGGCCTGAGCGGAGTGATGCTGTTGTTTGTGTGTTTCTGCACCACAAAGGAGCGCTATACTTTTGCGGTCCAGCCGGGGGCTTCGGTGGCGAAGGATCTGAAGCTGCTGCTGGGTAACGGGCAGTGGCGAATCATGTGCGCATTTAAAATGATGGCAACCTGCTCAAATGTAGTACGCGGCGGAGCAACGCTGTACTTCGTGAAGTACGTGATGGATCACCCGGAGCTGGCGATGCAGTTTTTACTCTACGGTAGCCTTGCAACCATGTTTGGCTCGCTATGCTCTTCACGTCTTTTAGGCCGTTTCGATCGTGTTAAGTCGTTCAAATGGATCATCGTGGCTTATTCGCTGATCAGCCTGCTGATTTTTGTGACACCAGCCCAGCATATTGCACTTATTTTTGCTCTCAACATCCTGTTCTTATTCGTGTTCAACACCACCACGCCGCTGCAATGGCTGATGGCTTCTGATGTTGTCGATTATGAAGAGAGCCGCAGTGGGCGTCGTCTGGACGGACTGGTGTTCTCAACCTATCTCTTCAGCCTGAAAATTGGTCTGGCTATCGGCGGAGCGGTCGTTGGCTGGATCCTGGCGTTCGTTAACTATTCCGCCAGTAACAGCGTGCAGCCGGATGAGGTACTGAGCACGATAAAAATTCTTTTCTGCGTTGTGCCTGTGGTTCTCTACGTTGGCATGTTCATCATGTTGTCGCTCTACAAGCTGTCCGATGCGCGAGTGGAGGCGATAAGCCAGCAGCTTATTAAACGCCGGGCCACGCAGAGTGAGGAACTCCCTGCCGCCGCCACAGCTATATCCCATTAACAGGAGGTTACCATGTACACTATCACCAACCCGATTCTGACAGGTTTCAATCCGGACCCTTCGATCTGCCGCCAGGGTGAGGATTATTACATCGCCACCTCAACGTTCGAGTGGTTTCCGGGCGTACGTATCTACCACTCGCGCGATCTAAAAAACTGGACGCTGGTGAGCACTCCGCTCAATCGCGTATCGATGCTGGATATGAAAGGAAATCCAGATTCGGGCGGTATTTGGGCTCCCTGTCTGAGCTATAGCGACGGAATGTTCTGGCTGCTGTATACCGATGTGAAAATCGTTGATTCACCGTGGAAGAATGGCCGTAACTATCTGGTTACGGCACCTTCGATTGAGGGGCCATGGAGTGAGCCTATCTCGATGGGTAACGGCGGCTTTGATCCTTCACTGTTTCACGACCGCGATGGGCGTAAATACTATATCTATCGTCCATGGGGGCCGCGTCATCACAGTAATCCGCACAATACTATTGTGCTGCAAGAGTATTTTCCGGCGACCGGGGAGCTTGCAAAACAGCGCAAAACGTTGTTTACCGGGACCGCGCTGGGTTATACCGAAGGCGCTCACCTCTACTATAAAGACGGTTGGTACTATTTGATGGTGGCGGAAGGGGGCACCAGTTACGAACATGCGGTGGTTATCCTGCGGTCCAGGCAGATTGACGGCCCATATGAACTTCACCCAGAAGTGACGATGATGACCAGCTGGCATACACCGGAAAACCCGCTGCAAAAAAGCGGTCATGGTTCGATGCTGGAAACGCATACCGGCGAATGGTATATGGCCTGGCTGACCAGCCGCCCTTTGCGCTTACCCGGCGTGCCGCTTCTTGCTTCTGGCGGACGTGGATATTGCCCGCTGGGACGCGAAACGGGCATCGCTCGCGTCGGCTGGCGTGACGGCTGGCCGTATGTCGAAGGCGGTAAACACGCGCCATTAACGGTTCCCGGGCCGAAAATGACGGAATGTGCGACCGTGAACAATGGCGACTGGCGCGATGACTTTACGCATGGTGCGCTGGATCCTGAGTGGCAAACCTTACGTATTCCCTTTGACGAGACGTTAGGCTCTCTGAGCGCGCGTCCCGGTTTTTTACGTCTTTATGGGCATGACTCTTTGAATTCAACTTTTACGCAGGCTACGGTTGCTCGCCGCTGGCAGCACTTCACATTCCGCGCCGAAACGCGGATGCAGTTTTCGCCCGTTCACTTTCAGCAGAGCGCAGGGCTGACGTGCTACTACAACAGTAAAAACTGGAGCTATTGCTTTGTGGATTTTGAAGAGGGGAGAGGCAGAACGCTGAAGGTTTTACAGCTCGACCATAATGTTCCTTCTTGGCCGCTGCATGACGATCCCATTGTGGTACCGGAACACGTAGAAAGTATCTGGTTACGGGTCGATGTGGACAAGCTGGTATATCGCTATGCGTATTCTTTTGATGGCAAGCAGTGGCATACGGTACCGGTAACCTATGAGGCGTGGAAACTTTCGGATGATTATGTCGGCGGACGTGGTTTCTTTACCGGCGCCTTTGTGGGCCTGCATTGCGAAGATATCAGCGGTGATGGTTGCTACGCTGATTTCGACTATTTTACCTACCAGCCGACGATAAAGTAGGCATTTAGCCCGGGTAACCCAGCGCGCGCGAAAGCTGGAGCCCGGCTTCCTGAAGCTGCTGGCGAAAACTCGCCAGCTCTTCATCGTTCACCCGCGAGGTCAGCGTAGAGAGGCTTAATGCCGCAATGACGCGCGATTCATGGTTCCAGACAGGGACTGCCACGCAGCGGACGCCCTGTTCATTTTCTTCGTTATCAAACGCGTAACCTTGCTCGCGGGTCAGTGCCAGCGTTTTTCGTAGGGCTTCTGCGGAGGTAATGGTGGCGGGAGTGTAGGCGGTGAAGCAATAATCGATCAGCAGCGTCTCCAGTTCCTCTTTGCTAAGCCATGCCACCAGAACTTTGCCTATTGCCGTTGCGTGGACTGGCAGGCGACGGCCAATACGGGAGTAAGCGATGGCAGCTAGCTTGCCTTCGATTTTTTCAATATAAACACCCTCGCGTCCATCAAGGATGCCGAGGTGAGTGGTCTGGCCGGTGCGTGAAGAGAGCTCAGTCAGCCAGCCTTTCGCTTTCTGGCGAATATCCATGGTACCCACGACAAAGTAACCCCGTTCAACCAGCTTCATGCCAAGCCGGTATTTACCATTTTCAGGGTTTTGATCGATATATCCATGCAGCTGTAGCGTTTTGAGCAGAGAGTGAAGGGTACTTTTACTCAACCCCATTTGTTTGCTGATGTCGGTGATTTTTAGCTCTGTCGTCTGTTCATTGAACAGATTCAGGATCTGTAACGCGCGTTCAACAGATTGAATAATTGGCATGATTTACAACCATCTCCCTGGATTTATGAGGCAACGTACCCGTTTGATCGTTAAAAATCAATCCGGAGCGCGGCACTTTGGCCTGGGGAAGAGTGATTTTGGAAACGGCGTTTTTAACCGGTCGCTTCCAGCAGCAGTAAATCCATCAGCAGGACCAGGTTTGACTCAAAGGAGGTGACGCCTGAGGCCTCCGCAGCAAAATGTACCGCTTCATCATACAGCGCAAAGTGCAGATCGGCGATGCCGGCAAGGGTGTTGGCTGATGCGCGGGTAAAAGCGACCACCGTCATGCCGATATTTTTTGCTATCCGCGCTTTATCAAGTACCTGTTCTGTTTCGCCGCTGCGCGATACCGCGATAAACACCTGATACCGTGCGGCATTGCTTAAGAAAATATTGCGGCTATCGCCGGGTCCGGAGATAAACGCCGTTTTGCCCAACACCTGAAGCTTCTTTGTCAGATACTCCGCAAAAAGATAAGAAAATCCGGCGCCATAGAGAAAAAAACTCTCCTTTTCGCGCAGCAACGAGCAAAAGCCATCACGTTTGTCCGCGGTGACCCAGTGAAAAGTTTGCTGATAGTTAGCGATAAATTGGTTGAAAAGACCGGGCAAATCCGCGGCGATTTGTGTTTGAGGAGCAATGTGAGGCGTTTCAGAGAGCAACTGCTTGCAGTGCCAGATAAATTCGCTGTAGCCGCTAAAACCCAGTTTCTGACACAAACGCATAATGGTAGCGGTAGAGACGAAAGTGGCCTTTGCCAACTGGCGAACGGTGATATTGCCGATCAGCAGGGGATGTTCAGTAAGGTACGACAACACCCGATATTCCGCGCGGGTCAGGGCGTTACCGCGCGTTAAAAGCGTCGCCAGCCGGTTACTCATTTCACAACCTGAATGGTGGGGATGAAAAGCAAGATCACCTCTGGAGATTAAAGGGTTACCCGAGACCCGGCTTTCGAAATAGCGTTAACTGCCCTTCATAAACGCGGGGGTGACGTTAGCCTGCGCAAAGATTGTCGTTTTTTTTTGCGCTGCCGACAAGCGGCTCAGGACTGAGCCGCGTTAAAAGCCGCTTTTATATCGCTTCACCCTCGCGCCAGGCTTTATGCAGGGCAGGCCAATACTCGCGGTTGGCGTCGATCATCTCGTCAAGGATTGCTTTCGCATGCGCCATTGTCGGGACGGTGCGATTGAGCGTAAAGGCTTGCAGCGCTTTTTCGTAGCTGCCTTCAATTGTCGCTTCCACCAGCAGCTGTTCTGATGCCAACTGCTGCTGAAGTAAGGTTTGATGAAATAGCGGCACCTGGCCCACACGGATAGGTTCCGGACCTTCTGAGGTGATGTAGGCCGGGATCTCAACTACCGCATCGTAGGGCAGGTTGCTTATTGCGCCCCGGTTTTCGACCATCACCAGATGTCGTTGATGCAGGTTGAACGCCAGCGAGCGGGCAACGTCAACAATGAATTCGCCGTGTACTCCGACATGAAACGCATCCGACAGGACACCGGTGCGCTGATACTCTTCGGCGGCGGCAAACAGTTTTTTCTCCCGGCCGTTCATTACTTCATTCGCACGGGTGTAGTCAGGATCCTGATGTTCGACAATCTGGTTTGGCATCAGGTAGTACTGTAAATAGGGGTTTGGCAAATAGTCTGGGAAATTATCCATAATTGGCTGGATATTTCGCCATGTTTTCACCCACGACGGGTCGGAGTGCTGAGGGTCAGTTTTCGCGGCATCTTCAGTTAATAAACCGAATTTGGCGATATGGCGACGTAGCTCCGGCAGTTTATCTTCGCCATCGACCAGAACGCGGGTAAACCAACCAAAATGGTTCAGACCGAAGTAATCGACTTCTAGCTTATGGCGATCGACGCCAAGGATCGCGCCCATATTTCGCATCGCCGCGACCGGCATATCGCAGATGTTGAGCACTCGCGCATTCGGTCGCAGTCGGCGTACGCCTTCGGCTACGATGGCCGCCGGATTGGAGTAGTTAACAATCCAGGCTTTTTCATGCGCATAGCGGGTCACAAAATCAATCAGCTCAACCATCGGCAGGATAGTACGCAAACCGTAAGCTAACCCGCCCGGCCCGCAGGTTTCCTGGCCGACAACGCCGTGACGCAGCGGGATTTTTTCATCCTGCTCGCGCATTTTATACTGGCCCACGCGCATTTGAGCGAAGATGAAATGTGCGCCGCTGAAGGCGGCCTCGGGATCGGTTGTCACGCTAAAGCGGATGGTTGCGCTATGGTCTCGTATCACTTTCTCAACAACCGGCGCGATGGTATTTTGCCGCTTTTCATCAATATCATAGAGGCGGATTTCCGCCAGCGGAAACTCGCTCAGCCGCACCATCAGGCTTTTTACGATGCCTGGAGTATAGGTACTGCCGCCTCCGGCAATGGTCAAAATGAACGGGGGTTTAAACATGATTATCTCCTTCAGAGAAACGTCTCAACGGCTTCTCGCATTTTCTTGACGTGCAGTCCGTAGACCACCTGGACGTTATTACCTTGCTTGATGATGCCTTTCGCGCCTGTTGCCTTGAGCGCGGGTTCATCAATGATGTCGACATCTTTCACGGTGACGCGTAAACGGGTGTAGCAGTTATCAACGACGTCAATATTTTGACGCCCGCCAAGACCAGCGATAATTGATTCGCCCAGTCCGTCGTTTTTTCCTTTGGCCTGATACTCTTGTTTGCTATACAGCCGCGTCTCCTGTTGATCATCCTCACGGCCCGGCGTCTTCATATTGAATTGAAGGATCAGGAAGCGGAATACGACAAAATAGAGCGCGAACATAATGAGACCGACGCCGATATACATCGGCCAGTTTGACTTCTCGGTGCCCAGCGGGAGGTTATAAAGAATGAAATCGATAATGCCATTCGCGCCGATCGCATGAACGCCAAACAGCGAAAAGAGCATCATGCCGAGGCCGGTCAGCACGGCATGGGCAACAAACAGCAGCGGGGCAACGAACAGGAAAGAAAACTCAATAGGCTCGGTCACGCCGACCAGCAGGGAGGTCAACGCTGCCGGGATTAGTATTGCTTTTGCTGCGGCTTTACGCTCTGGCTTTGCGGTCAGGTACATCGCCAGCGCGGCGGCAGGCAGGCCGAACATTTTGCTGATGCCGCGAGCATCCCAGACCACCGTGCTGCTGAGCTGTTTGACCTGCGGGCAGGCCATTTCGGCGAAGTAAATATTACGTGCGCCCTGATAAACCGTGCCGCATACCTCCTGCGTTCCGCCCAGTTCGGTATAAAGGAAGGGGGTATAGACCAGATGATGCAGTCCTGTCGGCACCAAAATACGCTCAAGAAACCCGTAAATCGCTACACCGAAGGGGCCGGAGCCTTTAATCGCCAGGGCCATCGCGCTGATACCGTGCTGAACGAACGGCCACACTTCGCTCATCAGCACGCCAAGCAGCATTGAGACCGGCAGCATGATGATGGCAACGAAGCAGTGGCCAGAGTAGATTGCCATAGCCCCGGAGAACTGCACGGGGGAGTATTTATTGTAGAGATAGCCTGAAAGCGCACCGGTAAGGATCCCGGCGAAGACCCCCATCTCGAGTACCTGAACGCCCAGAACCATGCTCTGACCCGCCGCTTTCATTTGCTCGGGTGCCGCGAGCTTATCCTGTAGCTGAAGCGTGATGTTCATAGCGTTGATAAAGACGATAAATGTCACGAGGCCGATGAGCGCCGCGTAGCCTTTATCGCGCGTGGCCAGGCCAACAGGAATACCCACGGCGAAGATTAGCGCCAGATTCACCAGTACCGATACCGCAGATTTGGCGATTAGCTGGCCGATATTCTGTATGAAAGGATGGCCGAGGAAAGGCAGGTATTCAGCAAGGTTACCGTTACCGAGCACGTTGCCAAAAGCGATAAACAGACCCACTATCGGCAAGATAAGTACCGGTCCATACAGTGATTTTCCAAAGTTTTGTAGGGCGTTCACAGCTCGTTTCATGTTTATCTCTCTTTTAGAACTGCGCACAGGGTGCGTTTCAGGCATAAAATTAGCAGGAGCAGGGGGCGTGAATCTATTTATCTTATTGTTTTAAAAACAAATGACGCGGAAAGTAACATGTAACCTTCCGGGGTGTGAAGGCGGTAACAGTGTCTAAGGTAATGAGTAGCTTAGATTAGTAGAGGCACAAAATTGCGTGAATAACGTGCGTGGGAACAACAAATATTCATTTATAAATCAGTCCGGTGGTGCCGCCAGGCTATTATCGTAAATAGGGTGTTTCTTAAGAAGAAATTCTTTCGGGTGGGCATATGAGCGAGTGTCTATCTTGTAGTGCAATCATTGTGGATGACCATCCCCTGGCGCGCATGGCCATTCGTGGCGTGCTGGAAAAGCAGCGCATTACCATTATCAACGAGTATGAAGACGGGGCTGCGGCCCTAAAGGCGTTGGCAAAAACGGTGGTGGATATCGTCGTTGTGGACGTTGAAATCCCCGGTATTAATGGCGTTGAGCTGGTGGAAAAACTCAGAGCACAGGGTTTTACCGGGATATTAATTGTGGTGTCAGCAAAAAACGATCGTTATTACAGTAAACGCTGCGCTCAGGCGGGGGCGAACGCTTTTATTAGTAAAAGACAGGATATGGATAATATTCTGGCGGCGATTAATGCAGCGCATAATGGTTATAGCTATTTTCCTTTTTTCCTCGAAGAACCGACGGTTGCGCTAACGGATAGCCAACGTCTGGAATCACTCTCGGCGCAGGAAATGAAGGTGATGAGTTATATGCTAAGCGGCTTAGACAATTCGCAGATTGGCGCAGCCATGTTTATTAGCGCTAAAACGGTGAGTACTTATAAAACGCGGCTGATGGAAAAGTTAGGCTGTAAATCGTTGGTCGAACTCCTCTCCTTTGCCCATCAAAATAAGCTGACCTGACGATGAAAGCGTGGCGCGCAATACTCCTTATTATCTGGATAGTTAGCGCTCATGGCGTTCATGCGCAGGGCGAGTCTCCGGTTGAACTGGAGCTGTCTGGCTACAGCTACATCACGCCGGTTCCGGTTTATTTGAGCGAGGATGACAGGCGGTGGCTGCAGCAGAAAAGAGCGCTACGCGTGGGGGTTTATCTACCGGGACAGCCTCCGCTGGTGCAAACCACGCTTACCGGACGCTACCGGGGAATGAATGCGGATTATTTGACGCTAATCCACTACTCGCTGAATATCCGCATTACCGTGCTGGGGTATCAAAATCGCGCCGATGCGATTCGCGCACTTAGGGCGGGTGAAATTGATACGGTGCTGACCGGCCTTGATACCCGGCCCTCTGTGGAAGAGGGGATCCAGCTTTCTGCTTCACTGGTCCATTTCTGGCCGGGGCTGGTGACTTCTCTGGTAAACGTCATGGCCCCCTTACACAGCCCGCAGAGTACGCGCGTGGCGGTTGTTGAAGGTTACCCTGATGCTGATTTTATTCATCAGGCGTTTCCGAATGCCGAGATTGCCAATTACGCCAATTATCAGGAAGCGCTGAGCTCTGTTGCCTACGGGCAAAATGCGTGGTTTATGGGGGACTCGCTGACCACCAGTACCTGGCTGTCGCAGGAGTTCAGCCTGGCGTTGAGTACGGTTAAATTCTGGTCTTCGCCGCAGAAAACGAGCCACTTTTTATTTTTACCAGCGCAGGCGCGTTTGCGGAAGATTATTAACAGCACCATCAGCGCGATAGATGAAAATCTCCACGGGCAAATTGCGCAGTCGACGATTGATAAAGGCAATCTCTCTTTTCTGCTTGAACCGCTCAATCTCACCTCGCGTGAAAAGCAGTGGTTAAAGAGTCACAAGACGCTGCGGGTGATTATTAATCCATGGTTTGCGCCGTATACCATGGCCGATAGTAATCAGGAAATACGTGGGGTGATAGGGGATATTCTTAATCTGATCGGTCTGCAAACGGGAATGCAGTTTGAAACGGTTGTCGTCAAATCGAATGAAGATATGATTTCTGAGATGAAAAAGGGCAACTGGCATATTGTACAGGCTGCTACCTATGATTTGAGCCGCGAAAACGATCTCTCCTTTACCCATCCTTTTATTACCACCCAGTTTGTCATCGTGGTCAGAAAGGAGGATGCACAGGAAACCGCGCTTCAGCCGGGGACCCGGGTGGCAATCAGCGCCGATCACACTCTACTGATGAAAATGAAAACCCGTCATCCGAATATCCACTGGGAGGAAGTCGAGAACTCCAGCGTAGCATTAAATCTTGTTGCAACAGGGAAGGTTGATGCCGCGATTTCCAATCAGCTGACCGCTCGCTACCTTAGCGAGCACTATTATCCTGACCAGCTAGCGTGGCTTCCGCTAGCGGAAGCACAGCCAGCGGCAATCAGTTTTGGTGTTCCTCGTTCTGAGCCTGAATTAAGGCAGATTCTTGATAAAGCGCTTGATGATATTCCGCAGAAAGAAGTTTTGCAGATTGTCAGTAAGTGGATACGCCTGCCGGACGTCCGAATAGATACCTGGGAGCTATATAACCGGCCTTTTTATCTGGTGGCTGCTTTCGCAGCTTTGCTGGTGGTAAGTGCTTTACTCTGGGTGGCCTACCTGGCACTGCAAGTTCGCAGAAGAAAGGCGTCCCAGCGTTTACTCGAGATGGAAAAAAACAAAGCCCAGAAGGCAAATGAAGAGAAGCGTGAATTCCTTTCTTACATGAGCCACGAGATCCGCACGCCGGTAAGTGCGATTGTCGGATTTCTGGAACTTCTGCAGCAGTCTACTACCCACCTCACGCCTGCCGATAAAGCGTCGGTCGAGCATGCCGCGATGGCTTCACGCTCATTGCTAAAACTGATTGGTGAGATTCTTGACCTCGAAAAGATAGAGTCCGGGTTACAAGAGGTGGTTGTGAAGTGGGTGCATACGGATGCCCTGATAAGAGAAAAAATATTGCTCTTTACTGCACTTGCCGCGCAAAAGGGAATAGCGCTGTGCTATGAATCGCATCTGGAACCCAAAGAAGCCATGCAGCTTGATCCTCAGTTGTTGGGACAGGTGCTGACCAACGTGATTGGTAATGCGGTGAAGTTCACCCGTGATGGGCGCGTTCAGGTGTCGGCGAGAAAGCGCGATCGCACGCTGACGATCTCGGTGAGTGACACAGGGCCAGGGATCGGAAGCGAAGAACAAAAGTCCCTGTTTATGCCCTTCAGCCAGGGGAATGTGGGGGAACTTCATCGTGGTTCTGGCCTGGGGCTGGCGATTTCGAGAGCGCTGATGCAGCAAATGGGAGGGACAATTGATCTGCACAGTGAGCTTAATCGGGGGACCCGCGTAGTGCTAAGCCTGCCAGTGCAAACGTCATATGATGCCATTCCTGAATCCGTTGCAACCGAGCCTTCATCGTCGGTCATTGACAGAGCGCTGCGAGTATTAATCGCTGACGATCACCCCTCCAGCCGTCTTCTACTCAAACGCCAGCTCGCCAACCTGGGTATTGCTGCCGATGAAGTCGGAAATGGTGAAGAGGCGTTACGCTATCTCCAGCAGGATCATTACGACCTGGTTATTACCGATCTCAATATGCCGGTGATGGATGGAATCACCTTGACCCGGCAGGTGCGAGGATTTGATAGCAAGCTGCCTATCTGGGGACTGACTGCGACGGCACAGCAGCATGAACGTGAACGCTGTCTTGCGGCGGGAATGACGGGATGTCTTTTTAAACCGATTACGCTTGCGCAAATTTCTCGACTGTTAGCCGAAGTGAGCGAGACGAGCCGGGCTGCGTTTGATGAGAAGCGGCTGGCGGTGCTGGCGCAAGGCAATCGGTCGCTGATGCTCACGGCTCTGCGCGATGCGCAGCGGGAAAATCGACGCGATCTGGAGGCCGCCCGAGTGGCCGCTCGCGAGGAGAACTATCCATCTGTGAAACATCATATTCATCGCCTCAACGGTACTGCCCAGCTTCTGGGGGCTAATGAATTGGTCAATATTGCCCAACGGCTTGAAGATCGGCTGCCCGATGCTATTTCGACGACAGAACTTATCAACGTTTTGGACCAAATAGAAAGTTCGCTTAATAAGCTGGAACAGTCCATCGAATGTTTCCAGTCATAATCTCTTGTCCTACATCTGTAGGCCCTTCCTGACAGAATTATCAGCGTTCGCTGATGTTACCCTGCGGTTAACCAGGTAAAATTAGCCCTGTTCCGACGCAATATATTTCGTTAACTGTTAAGGGAATATTGTCTAAGAAAAATCTAAAATCATGGTTATTACAGGTTCTGGCTATCAAAGACTAATAGATCATTAAGTTGCACCTATGCATTGTACTAGTTTTAAATTCCATGTTTTTATTTATTATTGGTTTTTTGGTTTGGTCATTAGCGCTCTTCGTGGATTAATAATCCATGAAAGATGAAAAGATAGTAGAAACGATCGTTTTTAACTTAATAAGTGAAAACCATTACTTTTATGCTGTCATAAAAAAATATTTTCTGTAAATTTTACATCGAAACACGAAAGGGATTACAGACGCTAAATAACAAAGAGGATTATGTCGGAAAGGTAAGCTTTATGGATTTGTCAGACGCCATTTTTTCTGATGATTACTTTTTTATCGTCGGCATCTGTGCGTTGTTAACGCCGGAGTTGATTGATGAAAACTACTATATTATAGACATTGAAACGATAAACCTGTCAGAGGTGCGAAAGCACATATTTCCCGGCAGGAAAGTTATTGCGTTTATTACCAATGATCTTGACTATTATGCATTAATGCATCTGCCGGATTTCATTTTTATTGATAAAAAATGTCGATTGAATGAGATCCCCTCATGTTTACTGGTTAAGAATTCAAGATATAACTATAGAGTGAAATATTCACTTTCTCGTCGTGAGAAAGAAGTGCTCTCTTGTATGCAGAAAGGCCTGGATGCTAAAGAAATTGGTATTGAGCTAGGGATGACGATGAAAACGTTTTATACCCATCGGCGCAGTCTGATATTTAAGCTTCAGCAGAACAATCGCGTTTCGCTGTATCAAAATATTGTGCGCAGCGAATCCTATAAGTTAAGCACTTGCGAATATAACTGAGTGGTATCACTCGTTAAAAAATTATGGAGGTGAAAGCTACAAAGATTTTTTAGGATTACTTATTTATTTTCAAAAATTCAATTAATTATCTGGAACTTATATATGAAAAAGATTGCACTGATTTCTGCACTTATGTCTCTGTCCGTATTTCAGGCTGCAAATGCCGCTGACGGAGTTATCAATTTTACCGGAAACATTACGGGGACAGCCTGCGTGGTTGATACTTCCGCTATTTCTCAACCTGTTGATCTCGGCACTATCTCTACCACGGCATTTACCGGTGGTAATGGTGCTACGGCGGCGGCGAAGCGCTTTAACATTGTGCTGAAATCCTGCCCTGCCAGCGTTTCCAGCGCCAGCATTCGTTTTGATGGTACCACCAGTGCCGCGAATCCTTCTATTCTGGCTCTTAGCAACGGGCAAACTGCATCGAATGTTGGCGTGGCCCTTTATGAGCAGGATAGCACGACGCTTATTCCAGTAGGCTCCACCTCGGCAAGCGTGACTTTGCTGGAAGATGTGAATAATACCCTGACCTACTTCGCTAAATATATGGCGACGGGCGCAGTTGGTGCAGGAACAGCAAATTCCTCTACGTCATTTACCGTAACTTATCAGTAACCGCAGGGCCCTTTGTGGCCCTGATTTAGTCTCTCAGGATCTCTTCATGTTTCGGAAAGTATTAAAAAAAATCGCTGTGAGTTTGTTACTTATCTCAACAAGCGCCATCAGTGGTGTGGAAATTGGTGGCACCCGATTAATTTATAATGGCACTGGTCATCAAGCGGCGATCAGTGTAAGTAACCCAGATAATACACCCTATTTAATTCAGTCATGGGTCAGTAAAAATGAGAACAGTGATGATGGTGATAGCCTTTTTGTCACTACGCCACCGCTATTTAAATTAAATCCACATACGCAGAATTCTGTACGTGTGATGTTAGCCGGTAACGCTGTACCTCAAGACCGCGAAAGCGTGTATTGGTTGAATATTAAATCAATACCTTCTTCGTCGGCGGAGGCGAAGAATGAGTTGTTGATTGCTGTAAAAAGTAAAATGAAAGTTTTTTATCGCCCCGCAGGATTAAAAGGCGACCCTTCATTAGCTTATCAGCAATTAACCTTTTCCGCCGCGGGTGGAAAACTCAGTGTGCATAATCCGACTCCTTATAGCGTGTCGCTTTATGATGTAAAAGTTAATGGTAAAGAATTAGCAAAACCTCCAATGGTTTTACCATTCCAGACGCTATCGCTACCTCAGACAACAGTAGCGAGTGGTGAAGTATCGTGGCGTGCGATAAATGACTTTGGAGGCATTACGGCTCAACATAAATTTAAAATTTAGGTTAATTATTCATGCTCCAGTTTAATGCGATGTCAGGTTGTGCAAAATTAACTCAGTTAGTTGCGCTTATTTTTTTATGCATTTATGTCCCAGCGCTACTGGCTGAGGATTATTTTGCCCCGGATTTTATTGAAACTCGCGGAAATCTTCCTCGTGATGTTGATATCTCCCGTTTTAGCAAAGCCGACGGGCAGATGCCCGGCGTGTATCATGTCGATGTTTATCTCAACGGAAATTACGTCGACTCGCGCGACATCGTATTTGTCAGTCATGAAAGCGATTTAATGCCAGTGCTGACCCGTGCAGATTTTACGCAATGGGGCGTGAAGCCAAATGCGCAGCCCAACTGGATGGCGTTGGATGAATCAGCGACGGTTGAAAATATCAGCAACCTACTGCCCGGTAGTCAGCTTCATTTTCAGTTTAATGGAATGCGGCTTGAGCTCTCTGTTCCCCAGGAGTATCTGAAACGGGATCCTCAGGGTTCGGTATCACCGGCTCAGTGGGACGATGGACTAAATATGCTGTTTTTGAACTATAACGTTTCCGCCGCCAATAACCATGGCGGCACTGAATCGCAAAACGATAGTTATTTAAACCTGCGTAGCGGCATTAATGTCGGACCCTGGCGGCTGCGTAATTATTCAACCTATAACAACAACAACGGAATGAGTCGCTGGAACACCATTGCTACCTCCCTTGAGCGGGATATAAAAACGCTGAAGAGCCAGTTTAGCGCGGGTGATGGTTATACCCAGTCCGGGGTCTTCGACAGCGTAAATTTTCGTGGTGTTCAGCTCTATTCGGATGACTCAATGCTGCCAGAAAGCGTACGCGGGTTTGCTCCCGTGGTGCGCGGTATCGCACAAAGTAACGCCCAGGTAACCATACGTCAGGGTGGCAACATTATCTGGCAGTCGTATGTTCCACCAGGCCCTTTTGTGATTGACGACCTATATCCCACTGCCGCCAGCGGCGATCTTGACGTGGCGGTACGTGAAGCGGATGGCCCGGTACATCAGTTTATCCAGCCCTTTTCCGCGGTACCGGTAATGCAGCGGGAAGGCCAGTTTAAATATGCGCTGGCTGTGGGGCAGTATCGGGCGGCAAATGATCAGGATAAGGAACCAACGTTTTTGCAAACGACTCTGAGCTATGGTTTACCCTGGGATACCACGGTTTACGGCGGAATGCTGACTTCAGCAGATTATTGGGCTGGCGCATTAGGAATGGGGAAAGGATTTGGCGACCTTGGTTCGCTCTCTTTTGATACCACATTTGCCCATTCGCAATTACCCGAGAAGACCCAGGAGGGGGTTTCGTTACGCGCGCAGTATGCCAAGGATTTTGCGACAACCGGAACCTCTCTGAGTTTGATGGGCTACCGCTACTCCTCATCGGGCTTTCGTGACTTTCAGGAAGCAAACGGCGATGTGAATCCGTTCCGCATGGTAAGTGATGAAACGCGGCTTGATGACAACTGGCGCTATCAACGTAATAAACGCAGTAAAGCTCAGGTCACGCTGAATCAAAGGCTCGGTGACTGGGGTAACGTAAATCTTTCCGCCTGGCAGCAGGATTACTGGGGAGGTGATAGCGAGCGCAGTGTGAATGTGGGATACAACACCAGCGTTAACAATATCAATTATGGCCTGAACTATAGCTATTCGAAGGGGCCATGGCGCAATGACAACGATCATATTGTCGCTTTTACGATGCAGATCCCGCTGTCACGTTTCTTGTCGGACAGTTGGATGACGCTCTCTGCTAGCAGCAATAAGAAAGGTGATAGCGTTTCGCAGATGGGATTATCCGGCTCTGCATTGGAAGATAAAAACCTGAGCTGGAACGTGCAGCAGGGCTATAACAGCAAAGGCTCCGATACGATGGGCAGCGCTTCCGTCAACTATAAAGGGCGCCATGGAGAGTATCAGCTTGGCTACAGCTATTCTCGTGATAGCCGCCAGCTTTCAGCAGGCGCGATGGGCGGGTTGGTGGTGCATCCATACGGTATCGCCGCGACTCAGCCGCTCGGCGAGACCATGGCGCTGGTAAAAGCGGATAACGCCGCTGGAGTGAAAGTGGCAAACAATGGTGGGGTTTATACCGACAGTAAAGGTTTTGCCGTGGTGCCATATGTGACGCCCTATCGGCAGAACAGTCTATCGCTGGATACCGCCACGTTGAATAACAACACGGATGTTCTCAATGATACTCGTACGGTAGTGCCCACGAAAGGTGCTTTAGCGCTGGCAGATTACCCCACCGTAACGGGATACAAAATCATGCTACAGCTGTCCGGAAAAGAGGTCCCGTTTGGGGCAACGGCCAGCATAAAAAATCGCGATAACCTGACGGATGGCATCGTTGACGAGCGCCAGCGGGTCTGGCTAAACGGCGCACCGGAGAAGGGGACCGTGGAGGTGAGCTGGGCGGGTGAAAGCTGCCGCGCAACATATCAGATAACCTCGTTTTCAGACACCACGCATTACGTTACTGCACCATGCCATTAAGCAGGAGAGAAAAAATGAAACCGATTGTCATCACCCTGTTTTTTGCTGCTCTGGGGATATTTTCTCAAGCTGCTCTGGCCTGGGATTGCACGACCCCAACGCCTTCAACCACCGTCTCGCCGCAGAATATTACGATATCGCGCGATCTCCCTATTGGTGCAGTTATCGGCACTCAGCTTGTGACGCCAACCATCAATGCGTTCAGCTGTTACAACTCTGCTGATGGCGTAATCTCCAATCAGACCTTAGGCGTGATTGCGAACGGCACATTTGATTCGATGGTGAACGGCCGGCGCGTGTATAAAACCAACGTTGCCGGTATTGGCTATGCCATCTCGGGTTCAACGACAAAATGCGCCGGTGGCAGTGCGGCGGTTACCGGCAGCAATACGATCCGGGGCGATATCAATACCGCTAAACTTTGTGAGAACACCAGCGGAATGATTAGCCCGACGTTAAATGGCACCGTAACGGTGACGTTTTATAAAACGGCAACCGAAACCGGATCCGGCACGATAACCGCGAAATCCGTAGGTGCGCTGGTTTTACTGAATAATTCGCTGCTTTGGCAATCCCCTGAGGCGGAGGTCAATATCAACGCCTTCACGGTGACAACTCCGGCCTGTAAGCTGGCGACGGCAGCGATACCTGTTGATATGAGAGAGGTCGATAAACGCGCCTTCAGCGGCAAAGGTTCTACTCCTGGTGACGCCTATACCCAGTCGTTCAATCTCCCGCTCACCTGCAACGCTGGAACCCGGGTTAGCGTCAAAATGGAGGGGAATATTTTTGATGCAACAAGAGGAGTGATCAATACGACCAGCGGCAATAATGCTGCCACGGGCGTGGGCATTCAGTTGCTTTATAATAATCAGCCGATGGCGCTGGGTTCGGATGTCGGCGTAGGGACTTCCTCGGCAAGCGGTGGATTCAGCGTACCTCTAAAGGCGCGTTATTATCAGACTGGGGATAAGATCACTACCGGTACCGCGAACGGCGTGCTGTCATTTACGATGACTTATCAATAACGAGATTGCCGCTTCATGCATGTCTATGTAAGGTGGATTGCTGGGAGGGGATCAGCCTGTCAGAAGAACGAAACCGCCTGGCTGAACCATAAAGCCGAACTCGCGGCCGTAGAGCAGGAATTCCCGGAACAGGTGCTGGCCGGGGATGACCGTATACCGGGCAGAATGCAGAAATTACGCGAGATTATCGATGTCAAAAAATGGGAGATAAATCAGGCCGCCGGGCGCTATATCCGCTCCCATGAAGCGGTGCAGCGCATCAGTATCCGCAACCGGCTGAATGACTTTATGCGGGCGCACGGCACAGAACTCGCCGCCACGCTTGCCCCGGAGTTGATGGGACTCAGCCAGCAGTCCGCACTCCTGACCGGCCATGCGCTCGACCGTTCGGCGCATTACCTGCGCGAAGCGCTGTCCGTGTGGCTGAGTACCGGTGAAGAAATTCATTATTCGGCAGAAGACAGCGATATTTTAACGGCCATCGGATTCAGGCCTGACGCGGCTTCGCGGGTGGATAATCTGGAAAAATACACCCCCGCACAGAGCCTGATTTATGCCCGCCGGCGCACGGAACTGGCGGCAGGTAGCTCCGCAAAAAATCCCCGAAAATACCGCTATTTTTCCCGAATTAAGCCATGCATCCACAGGGTGCATGGTTTTGCATGCGTTTTCCCGTCCCGTCACTCCCTTCGCAGCCCTGTCCCGCCGCGGCCTGAGCCCCCCAATGCACCTGCATGAAAACCGACCCACGAAGCGGGCAGGCGAGGCGGGGAAAGCACTGCGCGCCAGCGGTAAAGTATTTATTTAATGATATTTAATTTCGCGGCCTGAGCGCGTCGCTGCGCTGCGCGGGTTCGCGGGAGTGTCGGTGGGTGGTGCGGTGGTGTTCGAGGGAGTGGCGAGCCTCTGAGGTGGTCAGGTTAGGGATAAGAAGAAAGCAGACGGAGGGGGGGATCAGTCATTTTCGGTGCCGAGAGTGCTGCTTTTGAAGTCGCTCAGTCCCTGTCATAAATTCAAATGATATATTCAGGCCTATAGTGGCATGAAATCATTTATGTACTTACATCTATCCCCGAGAAGTGCGCAGGAGTGGCGAGGAAAGCACTGCGCACACAAAATAATCATATTGAAAATAATAGTGACTTTGAACTACAGGTCATTCAATAATTGCTTAATTATATAAAATGGCACCAGCTAGCGTTATAATTAAGCTAATTACTTCAATTCGCTAAGTACACTATATATGGTTATTTTTTTTCACCTTCACTCTCTGTTTTTTTTGAAATTGACAAATTTGGTGATTTTAAACCTGATGCGCCAAAATTAAATGAGAATAGCGTTAGATCGTCATTGTCTGAAATCAGAAAGACATTTAAATTTAAATCGTCTGAAATTAGACCTTTAGGTATATTTCTGGTTAGTGTTAAAAATTTTGATTCATTCATTTTTATATTTACTTTTTCACTTGAACCGTTTGTTGGGTATCTGAATTCGGCAATCAAATCATCGTATTTTTTGCTATAGGTAGCGTAATTTTTATCATTTGAATAATCCTCTTCGATCTTGTCTTTCTTCTTCTGGAACTGTTTGAAGTTTCTCAGATCAAAGGATGCATATGTTTTTGCATTTGGATAGATTTTGTTGGTAACTTTGAGCTTGAATGTGATTTGTTTTTGTGTGGCATTGAAATCTGTAATCATAACAGGTAGCTCATTGTTGTTGATGTCATAATTCTTAAGTTTTTCAGCTATTTGGTAATTAGATAAATTGAAGCCACTCTTGTAAAAGTTTTCATATTTATAATGGTTGTATTTATCAAATACATAATCAAATGGATCTATTTTAAATACAAATAAGCTAGAGATCGCTACTCCACTTATGAGTAGAGTTGTGACGAGAAAAAAAGTAGGCCCGCGTCCGATAGGGAGGTGTTTTTTATCGATGTAGCTTTTGCCTGTAGCATTATCAGAAAATATATAAGGAAGGTTGTCCTTTGCTAAAATATCACCGAAGTAGCTAATGGTCATTGTTATATCCTCCTTGCTTAACAATCTTTTTATTTTTATTTTATCATCTACGACTTCTGCGTTAACATTGCTTTTAGATAGTATTTTTATAAATTTGTTCTTGGGTAAGTGAACTTCAATGTTATTTTCTTTGTCTTTCCCCTTGTTGATAACATAAAGGATTGTTGTGTTATTCTTTAACGAATTATTTAAAGGTTTCAACGGATAGTCTATAGCAGCATAAAGTTCTGGTTTCCGGAGTTTTGATGCTAATGAAGTAATGATTTTGCCAATAAAAATATTAGCTACTAACCAGACACCCTTCGAAATATCATCGTTCATGATTTTATTTTATCCTGTTGATTTTACATGTATGTTGCTTTTTTAATTTTGGTTTTGTTTAGTATTCGTGATTTTGTATTTTGGAACCCCACCAATTCATCAGCTTCTTCCGCTGTTCAATATATGTTGAGCGGTTGTATGCTCGCCGTACTTCATTTTTTTCAACGTGTGCTAATGCTGACTCAATTATATCAGAATTAAATCCTGCTTCATTCATGGCTGTGCTTGCAATAGAGCGAAGTCCATGTGCAACTAATTTACCACCATAGCCAATTCTTTTTAAAGCAGCATTTGCCGTCTGGCTATTCATTGGTAACTTTGGATTCCCCCTACTGGGGAAAAGATGTTCCCTATGAACACTGATAGGTTTCATAATTTCCAAAACCTCTAAGGCCTGTGGAGATAAGGGAACAATGTGTTCACGCTTAGCCTTCATCCTCTCCGCTGGAATTGTCCAGAGTTTGGTATTGAGATCGATCTCTGCCCATCGAGCACCTGAGGCCTCAGAAGGGCGAACAAGGGTTAGTAGCTGCCAGTGAATTAGACAGCGGGTTGATACAGATAGGTTTGACATAGATAGAGAGCGCATCAACTTTGGCAACTCTTCTGGCCGCAGCGTCGGCATATTTTGCTTTTTGGGTTTCTCAAAGGCCATACCTACACCCGAAGCAGGGTTGGCATCAATCAGGCCAGTATTGACCGCATAAATCATTATTTCGTTAACACGCTGTACTAATCGGCGTACTGTCTCCAGTGCGCCACGCGCTTTAATTGGCTCTAGTGCTTCAACAATCGTTCTGGCTTTTATCTCCTGAACAGGTATCGAACCGATAGCGGGGAACACGTCTTTATCTAAAGAGCGCCAAATGTCTTTTGCATAATCTTCTGTGACGCTTTTGCTTTTTATCTGGAACCAGTTCGCGGCTACTGTTGAGAAAATGCTATCCAGCTCAATCTGACGTTGTTCTGACGCTAGCTCTTGTTGCTGCTGTGGATCCATGCCTTGTGCGAGTGTGGTTAAGTGCTGGTCGCGTATTTGACGAGCTGTTGCGAGCGTAAGGGCCGGGTATGAGCCGAGGCTGAGATTAGTTCGGCTGTCACTGTTCGGACGTTGATAGCGGAAGCGCCAGAGCTTTTTACCAGTAGTTTTGACGAGCAAGAACAGGCCATCACCATCATGTAAGGTGAAGTCTTTTTCACGGGGTTTAGCTTTAAGTATTTCGTTGTTAGTAAGTGGGCGTGTAATGCGCGCCATGCCTGGATCCCTTCCATAATTGGTACACGTTTAATGGACCACAGTATAGCGTGTACCTAAACGTGTACCAATTTTCTCTGGATTTAGCCGGATGCCCTCGGACAACGACAGACACAAAAAAGCCCGCAGGGCTTGTGCCATGCGGGCTTTCAGGATTTCCCCGGACGTATCCGGAAGAGCAAGTGGTGGAGCTGGCGGGAGTTGAACCCGCGTCCGAAATTCCTACATACCTTATGAATGCTAAACAAAACAATGATTTAATATATTTATCAGTAAATTAGATTTATAGGGTGTCAGTCCGTTTTATGAGTTTTTAACACTCTGCCGCCAAAGTGCCGCCACTCATTATGGCTGGCTGTGTAGGAAATACTGGGGGGCGTATCGTCCATTACACATTCCAATGACATGAAGGGCTGCCATTTATGTAGAACCCCTGGACCGAAGCGAAACAGTTTTTTATCAGCCGAGAAGTAAATACTAACATTTTCGTCATTAATTATATCTAGAATCTGTAATGAGATTTTCTCCAATATTTTTATCGCGTTGTAGAGTGTGTTGAAGTTATTAAATGGAATCCATATTTGATATATTTTGTCCAAATCTTCCATGGCAAATGAAACCTTGGGTCGATAACCGGCTAACTCTAAAGTTCTGCATAATGTCTCATAGGCATTGCATATTTCAAAGTAAAATTTGCATTTCACTGCTCGGAAGTTTTTATGACTAATGGGTGCATAACCATGTGTCTCAATTAATCTAAGGTCGTATGTCTGTAATTTTTTAAAGCAAAAGTTTAAATATTTCCAATCACGGTTTAGTTTGGCTAAAAAGAAATTACTTGATTCTAGATTTGGTTTGTTGCCACTACCTAATTGTGAGTAAATCTTTTTATACAAAGCGCTGGGGTAATGAACTGATGGCTTAAATTCAATCTTGTAGTTGTTGACTATTTTACCATCCGAGGAAGTTAGCTGATACTGTTCACTGATCTCATCTGTTTCTACTTTCTTAAATAATTCAGTATAGTATTTAAGATGATTTATTGACATGTCGAATTTGTTTTTTATTTGTGCTTCATGAATTTGCATTTCTGTTTGAATAGTTCTATGAATATTGTTGATGATAGAAGCTAAAGGTACAGAAGATGCTAAGATGAGTAATGGGAGCTTACTAATTATAATGAAGTTAGTAAAGCCTTTGGGTGATAGGTTTAGATGGTGACCTTTCCATGCCCAAAATCCGAAAATAATGCAGTAATATAAAGGAAGCAAAATCGAGCACAAAAACAATGGCTGAACAAATAGGTTTTTATCATCTAATCTTAACCATTTGTATCTATAAAACAAACAAAATACAATTAACGCTGTAACTACAGAGAAAATCAAAAATGTTATTTGATAGCCTTTGTGAGAGATGTAAAAGTTTATTAACATGGCTGCTATTGCCAAGGCGATTATAACTAATAGTTTCTTGTTCATAGATTTAGCAGTGTTAGTGGGTTTTTAGTTATAGCATCTTCTAAATGCTCTGGGGCGAAATGTGCGTAGATCATAGTCATTTTAATATCTGAATGACCTAGAATGTCTCTTAACACTAATATATTCCCACCATTCATCATAAAATGGCTGGCAAATGTATGGCGCAGAACGTGAGTACATTGACCCTCTGGCAAATCAATACCGGCTCGCTTCACTGCTCGCTCAAAAGCTTTTCTGCATGGGGTGAATAGCTTCCCTCTGTTTTTTGGGAGTTCATCGTACAGTTCCATAGATATAGGCACGGTCCGGTTTTTCTTGCCTTTGGTCTTTGTAAAGGTGATCCGGTGTTTCGATAACTGATTGCCTTGCAGATTTTCAGCCTCACTCCAGCGTGCCCCTGTTGCCAGGCAGATTTTAGCAATCATCAGGAGGCTGTGGCTTTGAGAATCCGCGCAGGCATCCAGCAGGCGCTTAATTTCTTCAGGAGTCAAGAACGCCAGCTCGCCCTCTGCGATCTTGAATGTTGGTAGCCCGGCGAGTGGATTGGGGGCTGACCAGTGGCCCAGTTTTTTCAGAGTACCGAAAACTGACGACAGGTTGCGTTGCTCAAGGTTCACCGTTCGGGGCTTAACTGGCGACATAAGCGCGCCATCTTCATTCCGCACTTCACCCTTTAACCGTGCTTCACGGTATTTCGTAAAGTCACCGGCTGTCAGTTCTGATGCCACGGGATCGCCAAGGCCATTACAAATGATGCTGAGCTTCGCCATCAGACGTTTAGGGTCTGCGAGAGTCTGTCCGTAGAGGGAATGCCACTGCTCAATCAATTCTGACAGTTTCCGCCGATCTTCCTTCTCCCCCAGCCACGGTTTTTTGTTCACCTCATCCATAGTGAAGTTTTCGAATGCTGTGGCCTCGCCTTTCGTCGCAAATTGCTTGCGCACGCGCTTACCATCACGCCCGTTTGGATAGCATTCACACAACCATTTTCCGTTAGGCTGTTTCCTGATGGTCATGACTAAATACTCTTAATTACTTTAACGGCTCGTCCGACAACTTCCACATCATCAACAGTACACTCAAAGGATGAGTCGTCCTGATGAATAACAATTCTGTTGCCTGGTATTCGGGCAATCTTGACGATGCTCTTCACCCCATCAATATCGACAAGCCAATAGCCATTGCTAATCTGTTTGACAGATGTATCCACTACAAAACAGTCAGTAGACGTTTTTATAAACAACGAATTGCCGGACTCACTGTCCAGTAAACTGCTATCAAGCAAAACCTCCCCTTCGTTATTCAATTCTCCGTTCTTCAATTCGACTTGCTTAATGCTTGGTGCAACGATTTTGGAAAGTGGTCGCAACGTGACACTTGGCTCGTTTACGGGATTTTTTTCTCGGTCTTTTGAAGTGAACATTTCACCCTGGCCTGTCGCTAGCCATAGAAGAGAAACACCTGTTTCAAGTGCACACTGGATGACCCACTCAGCAGGGAAACTGTCTCGTAAGTTCCTGTTTGCCATGGTGCTTTTTGAGATTTTTAAATGGTCAGCTAGTGCTTGTTTGGTGCTGAATCCATATGCTTTGAGCAATCTCTCAATTGCTTCTCGGCCTCCCGTATTGGGACCCGCCTGAATGTTGATCATCAAATACTCCATTGACGACCACTTTAAGTGATCGTAGTATCGCGGTTATCTCGCAAGTTGATCTCAAAAAGTGATCTAAAACGATATAAAACAAACTTAAACCTAAGGATACTGCACTATGAGCACAGATATTTCAATTCGTGTACCAAAGGAGATGGCTACACCTGCTGAGTTCGCTGAATGGGAAGGTATTTCCCGTGGTTCTGTTTACCAAAAAATCCACCATGGTCAGCTTGCTAAATACATGGTGAAGAAGGAAAAAAACAAAGGCCGCGTCAGTCTGCGCTACCTGATGTACAAAACAGATCAGGTCCGTGAATCCCTTGGTCATTCCAACTTCCGTATCATTGTTGGTCAGTAAGTTCAATTATGGGAACTTTCTAAGGGGCTTACATGTTTGATTATAAAATTTCCAAACATCCACACTTTGACGAAGCCTGCAGGGCTTTCGCTCTGCGCCACAACATGGCACAGCTGGCGACCCGCGCAGGAATGAATGTTCAGACCCTGCGCAATAAGTTGAACTCGGACCAACCACACCAACTGACCGCGCCGGAAATCTGGCTGCTTACTGATCTGACTGAGGATTCCGTGCTGGTTGATGGCTTCCTTGCGCAAATCCACTGCCTACCGTGCGTGCCGCTAAACGAAGTCGCCAAGGAGAAAATGCCGGACTACGTACTGAAAGCCACGGCAGAAATCGGCCGCGTAGCTGCCGGTACAGTTTCCGGTGAAGCGCACACCACTGCAGGCCGCCGCCAGATTGTTGACAGTATTAACTCAGTCACCCGCCTGATGGCATTAACTGCTGTGACGCTGCAGGCAAGACTGCAGTCCAGTCCGGCAATGACAAGCGCAGTTGATACCGTAACGGGCCTCGGCGCGTCGTTCGGTCTGATCTGAGGTGGCTATGCTGACCAACCAACCATCACTGGCATCGCTTCTCGTTAAGCAAAGTCCGTCTCCACATTTCGGGCACGGCTGGATCATGGGGGTCGATGGCAAGCGCTGGCACCCGTGTCGCTCTCAGGATGCGCTGCTGGCTGACCTGTCCACCACTAAACAGGGGAAACCATGGCTATTGAAGGCGATTCAGCGACTGTTCCGCTAAGCCCTGGGCATCGCCTTAACGGGCTGAACCATATCGCAGAATTAAGGGCGAAAGTGTTTGGCTTAAATATTGAGTCTGAACTGGAGAGGTTTATTAGCGATATGCGAAACCAACGGGATATTAACCATAAACAGAATGAGCGGGCATTAGCCGCAATTTTCTTTATGGCAAAGATTCCGGCAGAACGTCATAGCGTCAAAGTGAGTGAGCTGACGACTGACGAAAAGCGGGAGCTAATTAAGACTATGAACCATTTCCGCGCAGTGGTGAGCTTATTTCCAAAACGGCTAACCATGCCGATTTAACCAGTAAGAGAAATTAATGGCGTAAACCCGCCGGGTATTTTTTTGCCCAAATTCAGGAGAAATAACATGCGAAATATTGAAATCCGTAACACCAAAATTGGCCCAGATGCTGCTGGCCTTAATCTGCTACTGACCGAAGCACGCAAGGAGGAACGCCGGGGCCGTGCTGATGTGTTTGCTGCCCGCCTGGATACGCTGGCAGCCCGCATCACCTCCCGTCAGCTGACCCATGCAGAAGCTGCAGAGCTACTGCGTGAAGAGGCCGTGAAAATCCAGAACGAAGCGCAGGAGATCCACTGATGGCTGATTCTATGGACCTCGTACAGCAGCGCGTTGAGGAAGAACGCCAGCGCAACATCCACATCGCCCGTGCCAGACAGCCGGGCGTTTCCCGCGTCTTATGCATCGAATGCGACGCACCAATACCGCCAGCCCGCCGCCGCGTTATTCCTGGCGTGCAGTGCTGCATCACCTGTCAGGAAATCGCAGAACTGAAAGGAAAACATTACAATGGGGCTGCTGTATGAGCACCATCCTGAAATGGGCGGGCAATAAAACCGCCGTTATGCATGAGCTGAAAAAACACCTTCCAGCAGGCCCGCGACTGGTTGAACCTTTCGCGGGTTCCTGCGCTGTGATGATGGCGACAAAGTATCCTCATTATCTTGTCGCGGATATTAATCCAGACCTGATAAATCTTTATAAGCATATTGCATTTGACTACGAGAAATTTATTTTAAATGCAAAAGGGTTCTTTTCAGGCACAAATAGCGCTGAGTCTTATTACAACATCCGACAGGATTTTAATCATTCTGCTGAAATCACTGATTTCTGGAAGGCAATATTTTTTCTTTATCTTAACCGCCATGGTTATCGTGGGCTGTGCCGCTATAACCTGAACGGTCATTTTAATGTCCCTTACGGTAATTATAAAAATCCGTATTTTCCTGAAAGTGAAATACGTGCTTTTGCGGAGAAGGCTCAACGCGCAACGTTTATCTGTGCCAGCTATGACGAAACACTGGCGCTGCTGCAGACTGGTGATGTTGTTTATTGTGATCCGCCATACGATGGCACATTTAGCGGTTATCACACTGCCGGTTTTACAGAGGAAGATCAGTATCATCTGGCGTCTATTCTTGAGCGCCGGTCATCAGAAGGCCATCCGGTTATCGTGTCCAACAGCGACACGTCCCTGACTCGTTCGCTTTATCGTAATTTTACCCGCCATCGCATCACTGCAAAGCGCAGTATGGGTGTGGCTGCCGGTGAGAGTAAATCTGCAGCAGAAATCATCGCCACAAAATCAGCAGGCTGGTTTGGTGTCGATTTGGCGTCCGGTCCAGATATCTCAGTGGAAACTGAGGTGCGGGCGTGGCAGTGAGTAAATTCACATTACATAATGCACCAACCATCGGCGGCTTGAATGAGGCCGCCGTGGCCTTTCCATGGAATAACCCAAAAAAAGCGGTTAACCCATATCTGGACCCGGCGGAAGTTGCGCCGGACTCTGCGCTTTCAAACCTGATCGCTCTTTACGCTGCGGATAACGAGCAGGAGCAGCTGCGCCGTGAGGCGCTGAGCGATGCGGTTTGGGAACGCTATTTCTTCAATGAATCCCGTGATCCTGACCTGCGTGAAATGGAGCAGGACCGGCTGATTAGTCGTGCCAAAATGGCACGCGAGCGGCAGCGTTTTAATCCCGATCTGGTCATTCTGGCTGACGTTAACGCCATGCCGTCCCATATCAGTAAGCCTCTGCTGGAGCGTATTAAGTATTTTCATAGTTTGGGCAGAGCAAAAGCCTATTCCCGCTACCTGCGCGAAACAATCAGGCCGTGTCTTGAGCGGCTGGAGCGCGTGCGTGACAGTCAGGTGTCTGCCTCTTTCCGGTTCATGGCGAGCCATGACGGGCTGGAGGGGCTGCTGGTACTGCCTGAAATGAATCAGGATCAGGTCAAGCGCCTTTCAACGCTGGTTGCGGCACATATGAGCATGTGTCTTGATACAGCTTGCGATGATCTGTTTGTCAGCGACGATGTTAAACCAGAAGAAATCCGCCAGGCATGGGAAAGGATGGCTGCAGAAGTCTTGCGGCTTGACGTTATCCCGCCAGCATTTGAGAAGCTGCGCAGGAAGAAGCGCCGCCGTAAGCCCGTGCCTTATGAGCTGATCCCTCCTTCGCTTTTACGCATGATGTGCGCGGACTGGTGGTATAGCAAACTGTGGCAGATGCGCTGCGAATGGCGGGAGGAACAGCTGCGCGCCGTCTGCCTGGTCAACAAAAAAGCGTCCCCGTATGTCAGCTATGAAGCCGTGATTCATAAACGCGAGCAGCGCCGCAAATCGCTGGAATTCTTCCGATCTCATGAGCTGGTCAACGAAGACGGCGACACTCTGGACATGGAGGACGTGGTGAACGCCAGCAACAGTAACCCGGCACACCGCCGTAATGAAATGATGGCCTGTGTTAAGGGACTGGAGCTGATCGCGGAAATGCGCGGAGACTGCGCGGTGTTTTATACCATCACCTGCCCGTCACGTTTCCACGCAACCCTCAACAACGGCAGACCCAATCCGAAGTGGACCAGTGCCACGGTCCGACAGAGCAGTGATTATCTGGTTGATACGTTCGCCGCTTTCCGCAAGGCAATGCACAAGGCCGGGTTGCGCTGGTATGGCGTCCGCGTGGCAGAGCCGCACCATGACGGCACCGTGCACTGGCATCTTCTGTGCTTCATGCGCAAAAAAGACCGCCGCTCAATCACTGCGCTGCTGCGTAAGTTTGCTATCTGTGAAGACCGTGAGGAGCTGGGCACCAATACCGGGCCGCGTTTCAAGTCTGAGCTTATCAACCCGCGCAAGGGTACGCCGACCAGCTATATCGCTAAATACATCAGCAAAAACATCGACGGGCGCGGACTGGCTAAAGAAATCAGCAAAGAAACCGGCAGATCACTGCGTGACAGCGCTGAGCATGTCAGCGCCTGGGCGTCACTGCATCGTGTCCAGCAGTTCCGTTTCTTTGGTATTCCGGGGCGTCAGGCATACCGCGAGTTGCGCTTGCTGGCTGGTCAGGCGGCGAGAGTGCAGGGTGAACGCAAAGCGGGTGCGCCGGTACTGGATAACCCGCGTCTGGATGCGGTACTGGCGGCGGCTGATGCGGGCTGCTTTGCTACCTACATCATGAAGCAGGGCGGTGTGCTGGTTCCTCGCAAACATCACCTTGTCCGCACGGCCTATGAGCTTAACGAAGAACCGAGCGCCTACGGCGATCACGGTATCCGTATCTATGGCATCTGGTCCCCGATTGTAGAGGGCAAGATTTGCACGCACGCGGTGAAGTGGAAAATGGTTCGTAAGGCCGTTGACGTTCAGGAGGCGACAGCCGACCAGGGCGCTTGCGCCCCTTGGACTAGTGGCAATAACTGTCCCCCTGTGGAAAAAATGAACTATTTTGAGTCGGATTTATCAGGTGAAGAACAGCTGGAACCGCTGCCGGACTTCAATAGCATGAGCCGAAAAGAGCTACGGGAGCTAAATGCGAGGCTGCGACAGGTAAGACCGAAGCGGCGGAAGGGTTACAAACAGGAAATTAACGATCGGCTGCGCCTGCAGCTTGAACATGAGTTGAAGTCCAGAGGGTTTGACGGCAGCGAGAATGAGATCGATCTACTGCTGCGTGGTGGCAGTATTCCATCGGGGGCCGGGCTGCGGCTTTTTTACCGCAATCAGCGGCTGCAGGAAGATGACAAATGGCGGCAGTGGTACTGATTACGCGTCTTTAGCAATTCTTGCTCTTATTCGATCCCATCGGATACATCTGATTGAATGATAAAAACTATTTTACAACTGAAAAATCATAATATACTGTATATAACAACAGTGGTTATTTGTACAGTTATGCTGTATCCCGTAGTAAGGTCAGGAGGGAAAATGCAGGATTACCTTTTGGAGTCGTTGAAACTCCAGCGTATTGATTTTTTTATCAAGCTTGTAGCGGATAGTGAGTGTAGCGATGAAGAAAAGAGGCTTGCCATTCAGTGGGTTTCAGAGCTGACAGACGAGCTCTTGGCAAAAATCCGCAGCCATGAATGCAACCGGTCAATAGACATTTCCAGTTAAGGGGAATCTCTATGCGAATTGAAATAATGATCGATAAAGAGCAGAAGATTAGCCAGGAAATACTGGATGCTCTGGAGGCTGAACTTTACCGAAATCTCCAGCCGATCTATCCAAAGACCGCGATCCGTATTCGAAAAGGTTCGGCAAACGGCGTTGAGCTAAGCGGCTTAAAGCTAGATGAAGACAAAAAACGAGTGATGGAAATCATGCAGCAGGTTTGGGAAGACGACAGCTGGCTGCATTAAGAAACGTTGTAGGCGTCAGAACTTGATTCTGACGCCTATGAGGTTGAACAACGAGTAAGGCGAGGCGTTAGGTGAAGTGACTCCTTATAAGCCATCTATGATTGAAAGGTGACTTTTTTTAACGTATCAAAAACGATTTTCGTAAACTCATTTTCATTTCTAACATCAATATAAGCAAGGCCGCTATTGGTGATCTTGAGCTTACCGGAATACTCTAATGAATTAACAGAGCAAACAAGTCTGTCAATTCGTATTTTTTTACCCTCTAACTCCTCTTTATAATATTTCCTAAGATCACTGCTGCCAATAATTTGCATTTTAGCTGTGGCATAATCAGAGACTCTAACTCTTGAAATATCAAGTTGTGTTAAATTGATATTTACACTTGAAGATATTTCATTAAGCCAGTTTATAGGGTTTATGTCTATTTCTTCCAAGCTAACACCTAAGCCAAGATTTTTTACCAAAGCCTGAGAAAAAGGCTTTAAAGTTCTGGGGGGGTTAGTAATCTGCATTACAGGAAGAGAGTCAACAGCCACGCTAAAATTTGTAGTGCGATACTCGATTCTTTCAACGGTAGTTTCACTTCCGTCAAAGCTTGATATTTTGTCATGGTAAACAATACGCTCGACAAAACGCCCACTTGCAAAATCATGGCGTATTTTATCAAAAATAAACCCTTTCCCTTTATTCTCTGTAAAAGAATCAAGAGAAAGACGTCTGACGGCTGTTTCAAACTCAAGCCGTATGTTTAACTTAAGCCATTTAACTTTTTTCATCTTCGTTCACCTCTGATCCTATTATTATATTATAGGCATTTTCAGCGGCGGACTCAATTAATTCACTAATATGTTTTTTCTCTTGTGCCGTTGCCGCGCGAATGGTTACATTGAAACCATCTTCTTTTTGATTGTTTATCCCTTTAATTTGATAGGCAAAGTCACAGCATTTCTCTGAGTCTTTAAAAAATGCTTCGACGTTGATTCTATCTCCAATTCCACTTGTTGGTTTTGAAGACCATGCAATACGCCCGATATAATAACCTTTCTCATGTAATTGAGAGAAAATAGCTGAACTGTTTACCCCTTCACCATTCAGGACGGCTTTCTTAACAAATCCGGTATCAATAGTTTCTTCCTTGTCTTCATCCTCACTGGCATCAGTACTGCGATTTAATTCGACTTTTGTTACGTCATCAGTCTCATAACCACGTAGGCCATTCATTAATTCTTGAAAGAACTGACTTCTCAATGTAGGGTCAGTTATTGCTAGTAGTGAGATTTCGAAGCGCTCGATAGGCTCGGACTTGATTTTAGATAGCTCGTTTTGCAGGCTCTCAATAACTTTTTTTGCCTCGGGGTTTTGAGGCATACGTACTTCAACTTTGTCAGTACCAGGGCGAAGTTCTATTATAACATTCCGCTTGTCGATCTGACGTAATGCAGTTTTAGACAGGTCTATTTCTTCATAGTTGTATTCTACTGTAAGTGAGCCATCTTTTTTAGCTACAATATTCAGGCTTTGACCTTTACTAGGTGAGCATGTTTTCTTTAGTGCTTCAGCTGCACTTTTTAATTCGGCCTGATTTGTTGAGGTTTGGAAGCTTACACTAGTAGTGCTTTCTCTTGGGTCATATGTTTTGACCAGTTTTTTTATGTGTTCTAATTCATTAAATCCGTGAGGAAGTTTGGATATTTCCTCAATTAGTATTTCCTTGTCGAGTTCTGGTGATAAAAACACACCTCTATTCAACAATAATTCATGCAATTTTGCAGCGGTTATCCTTTTATGATGCAATGCATCATAAATATTTTTGTCAGTTGCGAAATATAGTTTTTTAGCCATTATCGTTGCTCCATGCCGATTTTTTCAAGATTATATTCAACAACAATTTTGTCTGTCTTGTCGAAGTCGATTTTAAGAAAAAGTCTTTCATCCTCGCCTAAGAGCCAGTCTGTGCTGTATTTCTTTTTCGCTCTTTCAAAGTGATGAATGGCATTTTCATTTGGATGAATGTAACAATGGCGTAATACGATTGGTTTACCTTCGGTTAGTATCTGATAAGTTGATAACATATCAAAGAAGTAAACAAATTCGTCTACTGAATCCCCAGGTTGATTATAATAAACAACATATCCTTCAGGATTTTTATCCCTGAGCCAACTAAAAGCCTCATGCTTTATTATAATGTATGGTGATGTTAATAATTCAATTGTTGCGGGTGTTGCCTGATTAATAGGGTGTTTTATTCGTGTTAGCGAAAGATCTGGGTAATAATATGTGAACTTATCAGGTTGAGGAAGTTTGCCTGAACCAATTAATTTAGTTATGTCAGAAGATATGTTTATCAAATCTGATATTTTATAAGGGTCAAGTAAATGTAGTTTGATGTTTGGAGGGCAATTTATAGATGAGTGGTCTAACTTTTTTGTAATATTCTCATAAAAGTCCTTGTCATATAAGTTATCATGGTTATATAAGAATAATAACCCTCTTACGTTATAACCTAAAGAATCATCATGAACATATTTTAATCGCCATTCTTCACTCACATTTGCACATTCGGTAGCTAAAGCAAGCGATGTTAAAGCTCCCTCGACTATTTTTTTCCCAATAGTACCTTCTGCATAGCTTTTGAGGTCTGTGTTGAGATAGACCATTTCCTCCTCATATGGATCTATGTAGAAAAATACAACATCGCTTGGATGCGTTTTCTTAGAATGAGCCTCTTGGCAACAATCCCAATTCATATCCGCTCTAGCGGCACGATCCCATTTGAATACTGAGAAAATATCATCAGAAATCTTACCCGCGACTCGTTGTATAGCCGAAGTCTCTCCACCCATTTCAATCTCGCTCCTTTACAATTGCTGTGGCAATCTGCCTGAAAATCCATCTGACTTGATGAGTAATCTAACCATATGGTTCGTATGTGTTTGTTGCATGACTATAGCGCATGAAAATGAATGATCGCAAAAGGATCATTTCTGCTCAGGCCCGCCAGTTCTGGCGGGCTTTCGCCCGTGTCATGCAGGTGCATGAAAACCACTATACAAAGCGGGCAGGCGTGGCGGGGATACGAGCGCGCGCTAGCGGGGTTATGTAAGGTTTCTGGAGCCATGTCTCATTTTTGTTGCGGCTGATTAGTTACCCTACATTAAACACGTGTAATGGAGATGAACATGACATACCAAGTCGAAGCTGTCTGTCCTTGTTGTAGCGTCGTTGCAGGTGGTGATTTGAATAAAATTGAAGAAGTATTTGGTTTTAGAACGGTGGAAGGTGAGCGTCTGATCCCGCAATCGTATTGTCGTAGATGTCGTAGTCTAAAATGCTCCCCAAATGACAAAAAATGCGGAGCATGAAGATGGCTATTTATTGCGTTACCTATGATCTGAAGGCGCCGGGAAGAAACTACGATGAAGTTTTTGACTATCTAAAAAATTTTACATATTGTAAGCATCTTGAATCGTTTTGGTTAATAGATACAACTTTAACTGCAGCCCAACTGCGCGATGGACTCAAATCTAGGGTTGATAGTAACGATATTCTGTTTGTAGCTCGTTTACAAAGAGAATGGGCGTCAAGAAATTATCCATGCGCTGATTGGTTAAACTCCGAAAAAAGAAATTGGTAATGAATAAGGCCGCTAATTCTGCGGCCTATGATAATGATTATTATTTGTTAAGCGTTTTATTGATTTTCTTTTTGAATATCCAAGATATACGGTTCGAAACGTATCACTTCCTCACCCAGCCAGTCATTAAGCTCCTGCAGTCGCTTTTGCAACGGTATCAGCTCGTTGCGGACAAAGACACGACTGGCCTTTTCAACGTCACCAAAACCGCCGGTATTGTTGGGAATAATGCCCATCATCTGCGGGGGGACACGGTGCGCTGCCATCATGTCATCCCGGCTGACGTTTTTGATATTCAGAAACTCATCCTTTGCCGCTACTTCTGACAGTGGGATGATCTGGATGCCGTCCTTTTTTCCGTTGGGCGAGTACATAAACAAGTTGCGGAAGTTGCCCGGTCCTTTGGCGCTTTTCATCGCATGGCGGATGTTGTTCACGTCCTCCTGGTTCTGCGCCGCGTCGGTCATGTACATGATAAATCCTGCGTGGCTGCCGTTGAGATAATACTTCCGGCGGAACAGGGTTGCGGATTCGTTGAGCAGGGTTGACGGGATGGCCGAAAGATAGCCGGGCAGCCCGTAAATTTCCTGGTTAATGTCAGGCTCCAGCAGATGAAAAATGCTTCCCGGCGTAAATTCATAGGGCTGGGTGGGCATGCCGTATTGCACGAACCAGTAGGTGTCGAGGTGAACTCCGCGCCGCGTGTATTTCGCCAGGGTCGGCTCCAGTGACAGCACGCCACCGAGCCGGTTAGTGCGCTTTTCCAGATAGGCATTACCAAATACCAGGTAATCCTGCACAAAACGGGTAAAAGCCTGCTGGCTAAGCAGGCGGTGCGGGATGTAGGTACTGCTGAGAATGTCACGCTTAACGGCAATCGGCGAGCTGTGGTGTACAGCGGCGCGGTAAGTACGTGCCAGCCCGTCAAAACTCACTGGCGGCTCATACCATCTGTCCATCTGGACGCATTCCACATAATCCAGGAGTTCGCGGCGGTCCAGTACAGGTATGGGATCGCCAAAGCTGAAAGCCTGGGTAGACGCTGAATCATTGCTTTGTACGTCAGGCGGCATGACGTCCTGTAGGGTGTTCTCAGTCATTAAAAAATCTCCACGATGTTACTGGTGTTTGCTGCCTCGCCCTGCAGCGGTTCGTTAAACAATGCGTGCATCGTTGCCCAGGCCAAATCTGCATGGCTGGCTTCTTCGCTGCGGCTGGCTTCGTAGGTGGGGCGGTTTCCGCTGGCGGTGGTGGCCCGGCGGATAGCCATAAATGACTGCGCAATGTCGGTATGACCGGCGTCAAACTCAATGCGGCGGTGGCTGATGATGTCGTATGCCTTGAGCACCAGGGCGTTTTTGACGTTGGGGTTATAGACGAACTCCCGGACGGCAGGGAAAAAGCCTTTGACGTTCTCATAAACGCCGTGACCGACGCCGGTAGAGTCAATGCCGATGTAGGTCACGTTGTATTGCAGTGTGAGCTGGCGGATGGCTTCTGCCTGGGCGCGGAAGTCCATTCCCCGCCACTGGTGGCGCTCCAGTATGCGGAACTTGCCGCCGGGAACGGCAGGCGGGGCGATAACGACGCATCCGGCGCTGTCACCGTTCTGGGTGCCTTTCGCCGGGTCATATCCGATCCACACCTCGCCCCAGCCAAACGGACGCAGAGCCAGTGCATGAAAATCTTCCCAGACCTCCCAGCTGTCCACCATGCAGGCCTGCAGGTCAGAAAGAGGGAACACGGACGCAAGATCGTCAATAAACTCGCACATTAGCAGGTTCTGATATTCGTCAGGGCTGTATTCCAGTCGCAGCTGGTCGAGGTCGAACAGGTTACAGCCGCCGCGCACGGCATCTTCCACCGTCACGATCTGCCGGAACTGACCATCAGCACAAAGCAGGCCAGCTGCCAGTGCTGAGTGGGTCAAATCGATATCCACACGGTCCGATTTTGAGCGACCACGGTTATACAGCGCACCAGACCAGAAGGGATAAGCGCTGTGCGTCAGGCTGGACGGGGTGGAAAAATAGGTTTGCCGCCACTTTTTGTGCAACGCCATACCGGAGGCGACTTTGCGCAGTTCCTGGAATTTCGGTATCCAGAAATATTCGTCAAGGTACAGGTTGCCGTGGTAGCTCTGCGCGGTGCGAGCATTGGTCCCCAGAAAATAGAGTGTGGCACCGTTCGGCAGGACCATCGGATCGCCTTTCAGCTCTACATCGACCTCTTTGGCAAACTCAATGATGTACTGCTTAAACACGTGCGCCTGAGCTTTACTTGCTGACAGGAAAATTTGGTTGCGGCCAGTCACCAACGCATCGATCAGTGCCTCACGCGCAAAGTAATACGTTGCCCCGATTTGGCGGGACTTCAGCACGTTGCGGATACGATGCTTTATCCCGGCTTCCCACCAATGGCGCTGATATTCGAACATGCCAGCGCGGAAAATCTCTTCCAGCTTTTCTATCTGTTCGTCGCTGAACAGGTTTTTTTCAGGTGGTTTGCGGGGGCCGCGGTTGCGGTTTTCCACGTTCGGGTTTAAATCGGCCTCGTTGCCGCCGTTGTTAAATTTCCCGATACGGGCGTGGCGCTCGGACTGGCGCGCCAGCAGGTCAATTTCCTTAAAATCCTTCCCTTCTTTTTGCTCCTTCATGATCAGCTGGCAGTACCGTGCGGCTGTGGTGAGCTGCATCTGGTCAAGCGGACCATAGCTGCCCCATTTGTCGCGCTTTTTCCAGCTGTGAACGGTTGCGGCTTTCTCGCCCAGCATTTCTGCAATGCGGGCTATGCGGTATCCCTGAAAATACAGCAGAAGTGCCTGCCGACGGGGATCGAGGTCTGCGGGGGTCATCGTTTCCATGGGACAAACATACGGGCTTGCCCTGAGCCTTTCCCCGGCTGGCTTTTGTGTGGTTTACCGCACAAGGTCTGCGCGTTGTTTCGCCCCCTCCATCACAGCAACCATAAGGCCTCACTGAGTTATTTGATGGAGTCGCTCAAATGGCAGTTAAAGCAAAACGCTTCCGCATTGGTGTGGAAGGGGCAACAACCGACGGGCGCACCATTGAGCGCGCCTGGCTGGAGCAGATGGCGGCCAGTTATAACCCGCAGGTCTATACGGCGCTGATTAATCTGGAACATATCAAGGGCTACACCCCGGACAGTCCATTCCGCCGTTTCGGGACCGTGGATAAGCTGGAGGCCGAAGAAATTGCCGATGGCCCGCTGAAGGGAAAAATGGCCCTGTATGCGTGGATCACCCCGTCAGATGATCTGGTGGCATATACCCGCAAGCTGCAAAAGCTGTTCACCTCGATGGAGGTCAATACCAGTTTTGCTGATACCGGCAAAGCGTACCTGGTTGGCCTGGCAGCGACTGACGACCCGGCAAGCCTGGGTACAGAAATGTTGCAGTTTAGCGCCAGCGCCAAAAGCAACCCGCTGGCCGGGCGCAAACAAAGCCCGGAAAACCTCTTTACCGCCGCAGAAGAAACGCTGATCGAGTGGGAAGAGGTCCAGGGCGAAAAACCCTCCCTCTTTGCCCGCGTAACCGCGATGTTCACCAAAAAAGAGCAAACCGATGATGCGCGTTTCTCTGATGTGCATCGTGCCGTTGAGCTGGTCGCCACCGAACAGCAAAGCCTGAGTGAGCGCACCGATCAAAACCTGTCCGCACAGGATAAGCGCCTTGCTGCGCTGGAAACCTCCCTGCAGGAGCAGAAGACCGCGTTTGCGGAGCTGGAGCAGCAGCTGCGACAGGAAGACAGCCGCAAAGATTATCGCCAGCGCGCGCCGGGCGGTAACGCACCGGCAGGCACCCTGACCAATTGCTGATGGAGCACAAGAACCAATGAAAAAGAAAACACGTTTTGCCTTTAACGCCTACCTGCAGCAGCTGGCGCGCCTGAATGGCGTAGAAGTTGAGGAACTGTCCAGCAAGTTCACCGTGGAGCCGTCGGTGCAGCAGACGCTGGAAGACCAGATCCAGCAGTCCGCCGCATTCCTGACCATGATTAACATCATTGGAGTGACTGAGCAGTCAGGCCAGCTGCTGGGTCTGGGCGTCGGTAGCACCATTGCCGGGACGACTGACACGACCACGAAGGAGCGTGAACCCACCGATCCGACGGTCATGGTGGATGTTGAGTACAAGTGCGAGCAGACCAACTTTGATACGGTGCTGACCTACGCAAAACTTGACCTGTGGGCGAAATTCCAGGATTTCCAGGTGCGCATCCGTAACGCCATCGTCAAACGCCAGGCGCTGGACCGCATCATGATCGGGTTCAACGGTGTGAAGCGTGCCAAAACCTCAAACCGTACCGCTAACCCGCTGCTGCAGGACGTTAACAAAGGCTGGCTGCAGAAGGTACGCGAAGATGCGGCGGATTGCGTGATGGGCAGCACCACGGCAGAAGATGGCACCACCACCGCAGACCCGGTGAAGGTAGGAAAGGGCGCTAAATATGCCAACCTGGATGCGCTGGTGATGGATGCCGTCAATGAGCTGATTGACCCTATTTTCCAGGATGATGATGAACTGGTTGTGATTTGTGGCCGTGAGCTGCTGTCTGACAAGTATTTCCCGTTGGTCAATAAGGAGCAGGCAAACACGGAGGTGCTGGCTGCCGATCTGATTATCAGCCAGAAACGCATGGGGGGCCTGCAGGCCGTACGCGCCCCATCATTCCCGGCTAATGCTGTGCTGATCACCCGCCTGGATAATCTCTCCATCTACTGGCAGGAAGATACCCGCCGCCGTTCGGTCATTGATAACCCGAAACGCGATCGCATCGAAAACTTCGAATCCGTCAATGAAGCGTATGTGGTGGAGGATTACCGCTGCGTGGCACTGGTGGAAAACATCACTATCGGCGATGTCAGCGAGACAGAAGCCCCGGAAGGTGGGGAATAACGCATGAGCCTGAGTCCCGCACGGCAGCACCGCCTGCGCGTTCAGGCTGAACAGGCCGCCCGTCAGGGCGGCAGTGTTCGCCATGCGTCGGGGTATGACCTGATGCTGCTGCAGCTGGCGGAGGACCGCCGCCGCCTCAAGGGGGTGCAGTCCACCGTGAAAAAGGCACAAATCAAGGTGGAGCTGTTACCCAAATATACCGCCTGGGCGGATGGTGTACTGGCAGCCGGTGGAGCGCAGCAGGATGACGTGCTGATGTTTCTGATGGTCTGGCGTATCGATGCCGGTGATTTTGCCGGTGGCCTGCAGATTGCCGCGCACGCGCTTAAGCATGGTTGGGTGATGCCGCAGGCGCTGGGCCGCCGTAACGTGCAGACCGTTGTTGCTGAAGAACTGGCAGACCAGGCGGAGGCTGCACAGCGCATGAAGGCAGAATTCCCTGCTGACGTGCTGCTGCAGGCACTTTCGCTGACGGATGCGCTGGATATGCCGGACCAGTCCCGCGCCCGGCTGCATAAAGCCATCGCCGCCGTGATCAGCGAGTCCCGCCCGGCAGCTGCCCTGAACCACTACACGTTTGCATTGCAGCTCGATCCCCGCTGCGGTGTGAAAAAAGACAAAGAGCGGCTGGAGCGTCATTTGCGTAACAGCCACTAACGGAACGTGCCCCGCGCACGGGCGGCACGGGATGTCGACAGGCAGCGCCTTATCAAAATCCCGTTCACCGCCCACCTTTTCAGGAGAAAACCCGCATGAGATTTGTTGCGCCAGAACAGGCGCCGGAACAGGCGGAGGTCATCAAAAACACCCCATTCTGGCCCGATGTGGATTTGTCGGATTTTCGCAGCGTGATGCGAACGGATGGCACGGTGACGTCGCCGCGTCTCGGGCAGCTTATCCGGTCTGCTATGTCGGAGGTCAACGCGGAGCTGTACGAATTCCGCAAGCGCCAGCAGTCGCTGGGGTTTCAGACCCTGGCAGACGTACCGGCGGAAGCGCTGGACGGCAAAAGCGAGCGCATCCACCACTACCATAACGCCGTGTATTGCTGGGCGCGTGCGCAGGTGAATGAGCGGTACCAGGACTACGACGCCACGGCATCCGGCGTCAAGCGAGGCGATGAGCTGGCGGAGGCCAGCGGCGATCTGTGGCGTGATGCCCGCTGGGCAATCAGCCGGGTGCAGGATGCGCCCCACTGTACGGTGGAGCTGATCTAATGAAAGTGCGTGCGTACCAGGGTGACACGGTGGATGCGCTTTGCTGGCGTCATTACGGGCGCACGCAGGGCGTCACAGAGCAGGTACTGCAGGCAAATCCGGGGCTGGCTGAGCATGGCCCTTTTTTACCTCACGGGCTGCAGGTGGAGCTGCCGGATATTGCGACCACTACCACGGTGCAGACCGTCCAGTTATGGGACTGAATTATGACGCTTGAACGGATCAGTGCCTTTATTACGTACTGCATTGCTGTACTGCTGGCGTGGATGGGCGATTTATCGCTTAAAGATGCCTCTACGGTGGGCGGTGTGCTGATTGGTCTGCTGATGCTGGCGATCAACTGGTACTACAAACACAAAACCTATCAGCTGCTACGCGGCGGGAAGATAACCCAGGGGGAATATGAATCCTTCAATCGTTAAGCGCTGCCTTGTCGGGACGGTGCTGGCTATCGCCGCCACGCTGCCCGGTTTCCAGCAGCTCCACACCTCCGTTGAGGGGCTAAAACTGATAGCCGATTACGAGGGATGCCGCCTGCAGCCGTACCAGTGCGACGCTGGCGTGTGGACCGATGGCATCGGTAACACGTCGGGCGTGGTGCCGGGGAAAACCATCACAGAGCGACAGGCGGCGGGGAACTTCATCACCAATGTATTACGAGTTGAAACCGCCCTGGCGCGGTGTGTCCTGGTGAACGTGCCGCAGTACGTTTATGACGCCCTGGTGTCGCTGGCGTTCAACGTCGGCACGGGCAATGCCTGCAGCTCAACCATGGTGAAGTTTATCAATCAGAAGCGCTGGCGCGATGCCTGCTATCAGCTGCCGCGCTGGGTATATGTCAAAGGCATATTTAATCAGGGGCTGGATAACCGCCGGGGGCGGGAACTGGCCTGGTGCTTAAAAGGAGCGTAACGAAATGAAAAAGAAATTTATCAGTGGGTTGCTTTCGGTGCTGTACGCGGCGCTGATGATTTTAAGTCTCTTTGTCCCCAACGGCATGGCCTCGGCGCTGGTCACCGCATTGACCTGGGTCGCCTGTTTGCTGGTCTGGGTGGCGGTGCTGCTTTGCCTGGCCGGGTGGTATGCGGGCGGCACTCATCGGGAAGAGGCAAAGCAGGCGCTGACGCGCTTTTTCAGTACGCCAGGAAACAATATGATCAGATGGGCCAGGCGTTCACTGCTTGTGATTTTTCTCGCCTTTACGGGCCACGTTGTCACCCTGGCATTTTATCTGCTGACGCTGGTCGCGCTTAAGGTTCTGCGTGCGCAGGTTGTTGATGCGCAGCCGGTGACGGTATGACGCGCGCGCTGGCGGTAATTCTTGCGCTCGTACTGGCGGCGCTGGGCTGGCAGTCATGGCGACTGAATGAGGCCAGCCGTACCATCGATCAGCAAGGCGGGGACCTGAAAACGGCGGGCGACAAACTGGCAAAAACGAACAGCCAACTGATCGCCCTGTCCATCCTGACCGAAACCAACAACCGGGAACAGGCGCGGCTTTACGCGGCGGCAGAAAGTACAAACGCGCTGCTGCGAAGCCGTCAGCGCCGGATTGAGGAGCTAAAACGTGAAAACGAGGATTTGCGCCGCTGGGCTGGTACTCCTTTGCCTCCTGACATTATCAGGATGCGCGAACGTCCGGCCCTCGCCGGAGGTGCAGCTTACCGTGAATGGTTGTCCCAGGGTGACGCAGTGCCGCCTGGAAAAGTCAACGGCACGCACTAACGGTGATTTACTGACGGCGCTGGATGAGGCGGAGGCGGCCTGGTCGATCTGTGCTGACAAGGTGGACACGATAATTTCCTGCCAGGAGCGAAACAGTGAACAAACCTCAGTCCTTACGCCTCGCCCTGAATAAAGCCGTGGCGTATGTCCGGGACAACCCGGACAAGCTGCATTTATTCGTGGATAACGGATCGGTGGTAGCGACCGGCGCAGCGTCGTTGTCCTGGGAGTATCGCTATACCCTTAATGTGGTGGTCGTGGATTTCAGCGGTGATCAGGGATTACTGATGGCTCCCGTGCTGGCCTGGCTGATGGAGAATCAGCCCGACGCTATCCATAACCCGGAACTGCGTGAAAAGCTGTTTACGTTTGAGGTCGATATCTTGCGCAATGATATTTGCGATATCAGCCTGAACCTGCAGCTGACAGAGCGCGTGATCGTCAGTGATGACGGTGACGTGTCCCGCGTTGAAGCGGTGCCGGAACCGGACGAACCGGCCGAGATGTGGGCGGTGCACCGTGGCTGAGCTGCAGGAGGTTGACGCCTGGTTAGATGCGCTGCTGGCTGGTCTTGAGCCAGCAGCGCGTAAGCGCATGATGCGGGAGCTGGCGCAGCAGCTGCGCCGCAGCCAGCAGAAAAATATCAGGATGCAGCGTAACCCGGACAGCACGGCATACGAACCACGACGGGTATGGGCTGTGATTAAGCAGACCATCAGCAGCAAATGGGATGAAATTCTGAGTGATGTTGCAGCGCTGCCCGCGAAGTTTAAAGCGGTGGGCGGTGCGATCATTGACGGCATCCTGAGCGGTATCAATGAGAAGTGGGAAACGCTTAAGAGCAAGCTGGCATCGGTGAAAAGCTACCTGCCGGACTGGATGACCGGCGGAGACAAAACGCCAGGCGCACCCCAGCAAAAAGGCGCAGGCGGATTTTTCGCGGGGATGTATGACAGCGGCGGCTATATTCCACGCGGGCAGGTGGGCATTGCTGGCGAGAATGGCCCGGAGCTGATTAACGGTCCGGCCTATGTGACCAGTCGCCGGAGGACGGCAGCGCTGGCGTCCGTTGTCGCCGGAATGATGGGGGGAGCTATGCCCGCAGAGGCCGCGCCGCTTCATCCAATGAGCCTGCCGGCAGCCTCCTATCGCCCAGCAGCAGAAAAACCGGCAGGCACGCGGCCGGTATTCCAGTTTGAAACCCAGGCACAAATTATTATCCAGGCGCAGCCGGGGCAGAGTCCGCAGGATATTGCGCGGGAGGTTGCGCGACAGCTCGATGAGCGTGAGCGCCGCATGAGGGCTAAGGCCCGCAGCAATTTCAGCGATCAAGGGGGGTACGATTCATGATGATGGTCCTGGGCTTGTTTGTGTTTCAGCTGCGCACGGTTCCCTATCAGCAACTGCAGTATCAGCGGAACTGGCGGCATGTGACCAACAACCGCGTTAATCGCCGTCCGACAACGCAGTTTTTGGGGCCAGATAACGATCAGCTGACGCTCTCCGGCGTCCTCATGCCGGAAGTGACCGGCGGCAGGTTGTCGTTGCTGGCGCTGGAGCTGATGGCGGAGCAGGGAAAGGCCTGGCCACTGATCGAGGGCGGCGGGACTATCTACGGTATGTACGTGATTGAAAACCTGAGCCAGACGAAAACAGAGTTTTTCGCCAGCGGTGAAGCGAGAAAAATAGAGTTTTCGCTGGGGCTGAAACGTGTTGATGAGTCGCTGTCTGAAATGTTCGGCAGCCTGAGTGACCAGCTTAGCAGCCTGCAGGATTCCGCAGCGGCAGCGGTAGGGAATATCAGAACCACGGTAGGAGGGTTACTGCAGTGAGCGAGATGACTGATTTACTCAACCTCAGCAAGACCCCGGCATATCGCATCGTGATTGAAGGTAAGGATGCCACGCAGACGCTGGATAAGCGCCTGCTGGGTATGACGTTGACAGACAACCGCGGATTTGAAGCCGACCAGCTCGATCTGGAGCTGGACGATGCGGACGGTCTGGTAATTATGCCGCGTCGTGGCGCGGTGATTTCTCTGGCGCTGGGATGGAAAGGCGAGCCGCTGTTTTCAAAAGGGAAGTTTACCGTTGATGAGATCGAACATAGCGGCAGCCCGGACCGACTGACAATCCGTGCCCGCAGCGCTGATTTCAGGGAGACGCTAAATGTACGGCGTGAAAAGTCCTGGCACAAAACGACGGTGGGCGAGGTGGTGAAGGAGATCGCCTCGCGACACAACCTGAAAGTTGCTATCGGCAAAGATGTAGCGGAGCAGACGCTGGATCACCTGGACCAGACCAACGAAAGCGACGCCAGCTTTTTGATGAAGCTGGCGCGGCAGTATGGCGCGATTGCTTCGGTTAAGGACAGTAACCTGCTGTTTATCCGGCAGGGGCAGGGGAAAACGGCCAGCGGTAAAGCGCTGCCGGTCATCACTATTACCCGCCGGGACGGTGACAATCATCGATTCAGCCTGGCGGACAGGGGAGCGTACACCGGGGTAATTGCTCACTGGTTGCATACGCGCGAACCGGAGAAAAAAGAAACCACAAAAGTGAAGCGCCGCCGGAAGACGACAAAACCAAAAGAGCCGGAAGCAAAGCAGGGGGATTACCTGATCGGGACGGATGAGAACGTGCTGGTTCTGAACCGGACCTATGCGAACCGCAGTAATGCGGAGCGTGCAGCAAAAATGAACTGGGAGCGGCTGCAGCGCGGTGTGGCGTCATTTTCTCTGCAACTGGCAGAAGGCCGCGCGGATCTCTATACGGAAATGCCCATTAAGGTCAGCGGCTTTAAGCAGCCTATTGATGATGCAGAATGGACCATCACAACGTTAACGCACACGGTCAACCCGGATAGCGGATTTACGACCAGCATCGAACTGGAAGTGAAAATAGACGATCTCAATATTGAATAATTGGTTCTCAATATTGATGTTGTGTATTATTAACGCGACTTCAGAGACGGCGGCGGAGAAACGGAAATGATGAATTGCCCAAAATGCGGACATGCTGCGCATACACGAAGTAGCTTTCGCGTAACAGACCAGACAAAAGAGCGTTATTGTCAGTGCCAGAACATCAATTGCGGTACTACGTTTATTACTCACGAAACCGTCGTGAGATTCATCATGACGCCAGGTGTAATCGAAAATGCCCCACCGCATCCGGCAACAAGCGGGCAGGGGCATATGAATTTTTGAACCTTTAACCTTCAAATCAAAGAGGGTTTACGGAATAGGTTTGATAAAGCCTTGCCTGTAAGCCCGCGCTTCATCAAATGTCATCTTGCCCGTTTTTTTACATTCAGCGCCGCCTGCATCTATTTCAAAACCTTGATCAAGTGAGACGTTTAAAAGCCTAATCTTCTTAATTGTTTCGGGTTTCCACTTATGCATTGATAGGTCAGTGCAAATACCTTCAAACAATGCATTAGCCGCATCAATGTGCAACTTCTGTTTGCTGTATTTGATCGAGAGTACCCCGCTTTCCAGGCTATGCGTCCTTGTGTCGAATACAGCAATTAGATTCTCAATTGAGTCCGGGATTTTGTCTGCAAAAGCGTTACATGAGGTCAAAAGAAGCAGCATCAAAAGAGATTTTTTCATATCGGTAGTCCTTTGTATTGATAAATGTCTGCCGCCATTTTGCCGCCACTGTCCAAAAAAAAAGGGCTACGCTTTCACGTAACCCCTTGTTTTATTTGGTGGAGCTGGCGGGAGTTGAACCCGCGTCCGAAATTCCTACATCCTCGGTACTACATGCTTAGTCAGTCTTTAC
>ENA-OWOG01000094-OWOG01000094.1-gut-metagenome-genome-assembly--contig:-NODE-94-length-52142-cov-44.357649_pt1 | contig 52142 bp, 38 predicted proteins | sample MGYA00248249_ERZ651793 | MGnify/ENA primary metagenome ERZ651793 (study PRJEB26908, sample SAMEA4031700) | gut metagenome | biome: gut; feature: normal infant; material: stool | place: China | collected 2015... | reverse complement strand
AGAGTTGGCGCAGCTGCCGCCACAGTGTTACGCGTCAGGTAACCAAGCACGGTGCCAAGCGTCACCAGTGCGATCATATACCAACGTAACCCTTTAATTTTACGCATGTAAAACCTCATCGTTTTGTTATATCCGCAGGAAGCGCGGCCATCATCCCGCCAGAGGCTGAAGATGTTAGTTACGACCGGGTAACCGAAAAAAAACCGGCACGCCCCGAACGTTGCCATGAAAGTTTCGTGCTAATTCGGCTTCCGTACCGGTTAACCCGATTCATCTAACAAATGAATGAATCGGCAATTTGCATTCCGTCGACTTATGATTTGCGACGGCAGAAAGATAACTTGTCATACAACTTTAAAAGGTGAGAGCCATCACAAATGTGCGAATATTTGTAGGGACATTACCTGACGACAGCGAGGCCAGTACTGGCGCGGCCTGCAGAGAGATTTACCACTTTGAGAGTAATTTTTTTAACTACGTTTATTGATCTAACTCACGAAAATATCTTCGGACTCTGGAAATTGGTGTGATAACTTTGTCAGCATCGCACCATAAGCAAGCTAGCTCACTCGTTGAGAGGAAGACGAAAATGACTCCGTTTATGACTGAAGATTTCCTGTTAGATACCGAATTTGCCCGCCGTCTGTATCACGACTACGCAAAAGACCAGCCGATTTTCGATTACCATTGCCATTTGCCGCCGCAGCAGATTGCGGAAGACTATCGTTTTAAAAACCTGTATGACATCTGGCTGAAAGGCGATCACTACAAATGGCGCGCTATGCGTACCAACGGTGTGGCCGAGCGTCTGTGTACCGGTGATGCGTCTGACCGTGAAAAATTTGACGCCTGGGCGGCGACTGTTCCGCACACTATCGGCAACCCGTTATACCACTGGACGCACCTCGAACTGCGTCGTCCGTTTGGTATCACTGGCAAATTGCTTTCTCCGTCAACTGCCGATGAAATCTGGAACGAATGTAACGAACTGCTGGCGCAGGATAACTTCTCCGCGCGCGGCATCATGCAGCAGATGAACGTGAAAATGGTCGGCACCACCGATGACCCGATCGATTCTCTGGAGCATCACGCAGAGATCGCCAAAGACGGCTCTTTCACCATCAAAGTGCTGCCGAGCTGGCGTCCGGACAAAGCCTTCAACATCGAACAGGCGACCTTTAACGACTACATGGCGAAGCTGGGCGAAGTTTCCGATACCGACATTCGCCGCTTTGCTGACCTGCAAACTGCCTTGACCAAACGTCTGGATCACTTCGCCGCTCACGGCTGTAAAGTGTCTGACCATGCGCTGGACGTGGTGATGTTTGCTGAAGCGAACGAAGCGGAACTGGACAGCATTCTGGCGCGCCGTCTGGCTGGCGAACCCCTGAGCGAGCACGAAGTGGCACAGTTCAAAACTGCGGTACTGGTGTTCCTTGGTGCCGAATATGCACGTCGCGGCTGGGTACAGCAGTACCACATTGGCGCGCTGCGTAATAACAACCTGCGTCAGTTCAAACTGCTGGGGCCGGATGTAGGCTTTGACTCCATCAACGACCGTCCGATGGCGGAAGAGTTGTCTAAGCTGCTGAGCAAGCAGAACGAAGAAAACCTGCTGCCGAAAACCATTCTCTACTGCCTGAACCCGCGCGATAACGAAGTGCTGGGCACCATGATCGGTAACTTCCAGGGCGAAGGTATGCCGGGCAAAATGCAGTTCGGTTCCGGCTGGTGGTTTAACGATCAGAAAGACGGTATGGAACGTCAGATGACCCAACTGGCGCAGCTCGGTCTGCTGAGCCGCTTTGTCGGTATGCTGACTGACAGCCGTAGCTTCCTGTCATACACCCGTCACGAATACTTCCGCCGCATTCTGTGCCAGATGATCGGTCGCTGGGTGGAAGCGGGCGAAGCACCGGCGGACATCAACCTGCTGGGCGAGATGGTGAAAAATATTTGCTTTAACAATGCGCGTGACTACTTCGCCATTGAACTGAACTAAGGTCTGGGGTTGATATGCAATACATCAAGATCCATGCGCTGGATAACGTCGCGGTCGCTTTAGCAGATTTGGCTGAAGGCACAGAAGTCAGTGTCGATAACCAGACTGTTACGCTGCGCCAGGATGTTGCTCGTGGACATAAATTTGCGTTAACGGATATCGCAAAAGGGGCCAACGTCATCAAATATGGCCTGCCGATTGGTTATGCATTGGCGGATATTGCGGCGGGGGAACACGTCCACGCCCACAATACGCGCACGAATCTGAGCGATCTGGATCAGTATCGCTATCAACCTGATTTTCAGGATCTGCCTGCGCAAGCGGCAGATCGTGAAGTGCAGATCTATCGTCGCGCTAACGGCGATGTCGGGGTGCGTAATGAGCTGTGGATCCTGCCAACCGTGGGCTGTGTCAACGGCATCGCGCGGCAAATCCAGAACCGTTTCCTGAAAGAGACCAACAACGCCGAAGGTACCGACGGCGTGTTCCTCTTCAGCCACACCTACGGCTGCTCACAACTGGGCGACGATCACATCAACACCCGCACCATGCTGCAAAACATGGTGCGCCACCCGAACGCGGGCGCAGTGCTGGTGATTGGTCTGGGCTGTGAAAACAACCAGGTTGCCGCATTCCGTGAAACGTTGGGCGATATCGATCCTGAACGCGTTCATTTCATGATCTGCCAACAGCAGGATGATGAGATCGAAGCCGGGATCGAGCATTTGCATCAGCTGTATAACGTGATGCGCAACGATAAACGCGAGCCAGGCAAACTCAGCGAACTGAAGTTTGGTCTGGAGTGCGGTGGTTCTGACGGTCTTTCTGGTATTACTGCTAACCCGATGCTGGGGCGTTTCTCTGACTACGTGATTGCTAACGGCGGTACTACCGTACTGACCGAAGTGCCGGAGATGTTTGGCGCAGAGCAGTTGCTGATGGACCATTGCCGCGACGAAGCAACGTTTGAAAAACTGGTCACCATGGTCAACGACTTCAAACAGTACTTTATTGCCCATGACCAGCCGATCTATGAAAACCCATCGCCGGGGAACAAAGCGGGCGGTATCACCACGCTGGAAGATAAATCCCTTGGCTGTACCCAGAAAGCGGGTTCCAGCGTCGTGGTTGACGTGCTGCGTTACGGCGAGCGTCTGAAAACGCCGGGGCTGAACTTGTTAAGTGCGCCGGGTAACGATGCCGTAGCGACCAGCGCCCTGGCGGGTGCGGGCTGCCATATGGTGCTGTTCAGTACTGGTCGTGGCACGCCATACGGCGGCTTTGTACCGACGGTGAAAATCGCTACCAACAGTGAACTGGCGGCGAAGAAAAAACACTGGATCGACTTTGACGCGGGTCAGCTGATCCACGGTAAAGCGATGCCGCAGTTGCTGGAAGAATTTATCGACACCATCGTTGTGTTTGCCAACGGTAAACAAACCTGCAACGAGCGTAACGACTTCCGCGAACTGGCGATCTTCAAAAGCGGCGTAACGCTATAAAGTCGAAATGAGTTGTTAATAAAAAACGGCGTTTCATAATGTGAAGCGCCGTTTGCTTTTCCATACCTGATAAGGATTTATCATGACCGCGTATTGGCTGGCCCAGGGCGTGGGTGTCATCGCCTTTCTGATTGGTATCACAACATTTTTCAATCGTGACGAACGTCGCTTCAAAAAGCAGCTTTCGGTCTATAGCGCCGTTATTGGCGTACATTTTTTTCTTCTGGGCACCTATCCCGCTGGTGCCAGTGCCATCCTTAATGCCATTCGTACATTGATTACCTTACGCACGCGCAGCTTATGGGTAATGGCGATTTTTATTGTGCTGACTGGCGGAATTGGCCTCGCGAAGTTCCATCATCCTGTCGAACTATTGCCGGTTATCGGTACGATTGTCAGTACCTGGGCGCTGTTCCGCTGTAAAGGGCTCACCATGCGCTGCGTGATGTGGTTTTCAACGTGTTGCTGGGTGATTCACAACTTCTGGGCGGGGTCGATAGGCGGCACAATGATTGAGGTTAGTTTTCTGCTTATGAATGGCTTGAATATCATTCGTTTCTGGCGGATGCAGAAAAGGGGAATTGATCCGTTTAAAGTAGAGAAAACCCCTCCCGCCGTAGACGAAAGGGGTTAAACAATTAATTACGCAGGGCGCTATTTGCCAGACGATCGTCTTCCGCCTGGCAAGCTGCCGCAGTGAACAGCACGTCAGTTGAAGAGTTCAGCGCGGTTTCGCAAGAGTCCTGCAATACGCCGATGATAAAGCCGACGGCAACCACCTGCATGGCGATATCGTTCGAAATACCGAACATATTACAGGCCAGCGGGATCAGCAGCAGAGAACCCCCCGCCACGCCGGATGCGCCACAGGCACACAGAGAAGCCACCACGCTCAACAGCAGCGCCGTGGGCAGATCGACCGGGATACCCAGCGTATTAACCGCAGCCAGCGTCAACACGGTAATGGTGATTGCTGCGCCAGCCATATTGATGGTGGCACCCAGCGGAATAGAAACGGAATAGGTATCGCGATCCAGATTCAGCTTTTCACACAGTGCCATATTCACCGGAATGTTCGCCGCAGAGCTGCGGGTGAAGAAGGCATACACGCCGCTTTCGCGCAGGCACAGCAGCACCAGCGGGAACGGGTTACGACGAATTTTCCACCACACCAGCAATGGGTTAACCACCAGCGCCACCAGTAACATACAGCCAACCAGCACGACCAGCAGTTGCGCGTAGCCCCACAGTGTGGAGAAACCGGTGGTTGCCAGGGTAGAAGAAACCAGACCAAAAATACCAATCGGTGCGAAGCGAATGACCAGTTTCACCATAAAGGTGACGGCATTCGACATATCGTTGACCAGGTTTTTGGTGGTCTCGTTACCGTGACGCAGTGCGAAACCGAGGCCAATTGCCCACACCAGGATCCCGATGTAGTTACCTTTCAGCAGCGCGTCGATGGGGTTGGAAACCATGCTCATTACCAGCCCGCGCATCACTTCGACAATGCCTGACGGCGGCGAAATATCACCCGCGCTACTGGATAAATGCAGGGTAGAAGGGAAGGCAAAGCTGAAGACTACTGCGGCCAGAGCAGCAGAGAAGGTGCCCAGTAGATAGAGGAACAAAATAGGGCGGATATTGGTTTTCTGCCCGTGCTGGTGGTTAGCAATAGATGCCATTACCAGCATCAACACCAGGATGGGGGCAACGGCTTTCAGTGCGCCGACGAACAAAGTACCTAACAGACCAACAGCTTCCGCCGCGGGTTTTGAGATCCATGCCAGAAGAATCCCCAGAACAAGGCCGACCAGGATTTGTTTTACCAGGCTGCCATGAGCCAGACGCCGGAATAGCCCCGGTGAACGTTGCGTAGTCATTTTTCGATCCTTTCATTGTGTTGTCGCACATCCCTGGTGCGTTCTGTCGACGCATCTTTCAGGATGTAACAAAGTGTTTGCAAGGTCGAGTATAAGGAAAGTTACAGCTTCGGGAAGCGAAAAATGCTGGATTTTAAAGAGAGGTCATATTTTGCAACTTAATTGTTACATTTGTTTGACATAAACAGAGGGAAGGACTGGCTACTAAGGCTGATTAGATAACATATGGGCAAAACTATTTGGAATATGAGAACGGTTGCGCTCCTTTAATGTGTTATGCCATATAAAGTCACTGGCGCAGGGAGCGCGCAGGGGGCGGCCAATCGCCGCCGCCCCCTGCACCCCCAGGCTCTGGCGAACAAAATCGCCGCTGCGCGGTTCCCTCAGCTTATCCCTTGCGGCTACCGGGTCGGGCGCAAGGTAACGTCCCTGTAAGATGCGCCCTCGCCGCGCATCCATGCGCGTCGCCCCGGCCTCCAGGGAACGCTTCGGCGATTTTGACGCCACCAACACCCGTGCGGTCTTTTTGTAAAGAGCTATAAGCCGATTACATAATTAATAGCTCACCTTTGTCTGGAATGAGTTATCTCTAGTAATGGCTTAATATACAGCGGATCATTCTCCCCGCTGCTTATCATGCCGATAATTCACCCAGGCGTTGATAATAAACGTCATCACCAGAACGCCAAACACCACGCCCAGCGAGACGGCGATTGGAATATGGTAGAAGTCGACAATCAGCATCTTGATACCGATAAACACCAGAATCACCGCCAGGCCATATTTGAGCATCGAGAAACGCTCTGCTACGCCCGCCAGCAGGAAATACATCGCACGCAGGCCGAGGATCGCAAACAGGTTTGAGGTCAGCACAATGAACGGGTCAGTGGTCACGGCGAAGATAGCCGGAATGCTATCCACGGCGAAAATCACGTCGCTCAATTCCACCAGAATCAGTACCAGCATCAGCGGTGTGGCGTACAGCAATCCATTCTTACGCACAAAGAAATGCTCGTTGTCGATGGTGTCGGTCATGCGCAAATGACCGCGTAGCCAGCGCACCAGCGGCTTGTCGCCAATGCCTGATTCATCTTCATGGGCGAGCGCCATCTTCACGCCTGTAAACAGCAGGAAGGCACCGAAGATATACAGGATCCAGTCGAACTGTGAAATCAGCCAGCTGCCTGTGAAGATCATGATGGTACGCAGAACAATCGCCCCGAGCACGCCATACACCAGCACGCGGCGTTGTAATGCCGCCGGAACAGAGAAATAGCTGAACAACATCAGCCAGACAAAGACGTTATCGACCGCCAGCGATTTCTCAATCAGATAGCCCGTGAGAAAGGCCAGTGCCTGTGGATCGGCAACGGCGCGACCTTCAGTTTGCACCAGATACCACCAGAAAGCGGCGTTAAACAGTAACGACAGCGTCACCCAGACCAGCGACCAGGCCGCAGCCTGTTTCATGGTCATGGCATGTGCCCCACGACGCCCCTGCAACAACAGGTCGATAGCCAGCATAATGGCGACAACAACAGCGAATCCGCCCCATAGCAACGGCGTGCCGACAGTATTCATAGAAGTTCCTTACACATAAAAAAACGGCCAACGTCGGAAGACGTCAGCCGCTGCTTTTTATGCATAGACCTCGCCTTCCGGCAAGGTCTCACTTACAACAAAAAAGGAATACGTCTGCGTATTCCTTTCGGGTTGCCCGGTGACCGGATGTGGTTTTTCACACATCGTAATGACGATCGACCGGCAATGAAGTTACTCCCCTTTGCAGGTAACAAAGTATGACAGACCATTCAGCCAGTCAATGGTCTGTTACATACCTTTTACACTGTTTTACTTTGGCAATTATAGTTTTACGCTATCTGCCGGAAAAATCACCCCAGTCTGGCGGCGGATCTCGGTCAGCAGTTTGGCGGTGATGCGACTGACCGCCAGCCCCGGATGATCCACCAGATGCTCATCCACCAGGGTAGCGAACAGCTCTGCTTCGTAGAGCATGGTATTAATATGCTGCGGCTGGGTGAGATCCTGCATTTGGCTGCCACGCGGCACGAAGCACACTTTCTGGCATTCAGACAGTTTTTCAATCACCAGCGATCCTGCTTCGCCCTGAATCTCGCTCGCCAGGACAGAATCACTGACTTTTGAGTGCTGCAAGGTGACGCTGAAATCACCGTAATCCATCACCACCACGCCGTGGGCATCTACACCGCTTGCCAGCAAACTGGCGGTTGCCTGCACGCTTTTCGGCTCACCAAATAACGCCACCGCCGACGCCAGGCAGTAAAAGCCGATATCCATAATTGAACCGTTAGAGAATGACGGATTAAAGGTGTTGGGATTTTCACCGTCCAGGTAACGTTGATAGCGCGAGGAATACTGGCAATAGTTGAAAAAGACTTTACGCAATTTGCCGACTTTCGGCAGCGCCTGGCGCAGCAAATGAAAGTTCGGCAGGCAGGCGGTTTTAAATGCCTCAAACAGCACCACCTGATTTTCCCGCGCACAGGCAATGGCGGCATCCACTTCCGCCAGATTCGACGCCAGTGGTTTCTCGCAAATCACATGAATTTTATGGCTAAGGAAAAGTTGTGTCTGGGAAAAGTGCAGGGCATTCGGGCTGGCAATATACACCGCGTCAATGGCATCGCTTTCCGCCATCGCTTCCAGCGAGGTAAACAGATGCTCGACAGAAAAATCATTGGCGAAGTGCTGAGCCTGCTCAAGGCTGCGGGAATATACGGCGGTTAACTTGTATTTACCGCTCTCATGGGCGGCCTCGACGAACTGGCGAGTGATCCAGTTCGTACCAATCACAGCGAAACGTATCATAACGCGTGGATACTCCATAAAGGGATTCTGTCGTCAATGTAGCACGCCTTTTTCATCTTCGACGTGCGCAGATACGCATTATTCTTTTGCCGGACAGCCATGCTCACTAAACGGCCCAATCATGACCGATGGCCCGAGATATTTCGGCTGGCGATGGAGGATTTTGGCGTCAATCACGGCGCTGACACGAGCGAGTTTCTCCCGCAGTTGAGTATAAAAACCGTGCTTCATATTGAGGTCAGGCGCGTTAAAACCGATAGCGTCGATGCCGTACTGTTTTGCCAGCCAGATGGCGCGTTGATTATGAAATTCTTGCGAGATAATGGTGATATGGTTTTCACCAAAAACCTTTTTGGCACGCACTACCGAATCCAGCGTTGAGAATCCGGCATAGTCGCAGAAGATCACTTTCGCCGGTACGCCTTTAGCGATCAAAGCCTGCTGCATACCTGAGGCTTCATCGTAATTTTTACGTCCGTTATCGCCACTTACCAGTAGCCATTTCACTTTTCCGGCGTGGTACAACGCTGCTGCGGTATCAATACGTCGGGTAAAGTAGCGATTACCCGGCCTGGCCCCCAGCAATAAGCCCACGTTACGCGCCGGAACTGCGTTGACATCGCTCCAGGTCAGCTGCTTGCTGGCGTTGACCATAACGCGATCGGCAATAAAAATGGTCGCTCCTGCTATAAGCAACAACAAACAGCCAATCTTAAGAGTCCGGCGAGAAAAACAAATACGGAGAAGAAGGCGGGGCTGCATGGTCGTTATCCTTAACGAAAGGGGGGAGGTCGATTTTAGGCGCTAAAGAAAGAAAAGATAACGCCTGACATCATTTTCAGATTTTGTCCTGCCCAAGCGACAACTGCGTTAGCCACAGCCGGGTGTCGAACTCAAGCTGGTGGTACTGCGGCTCCATATGGCAGCACAACTGGTAAAACGCTTTGTTATGCTCTTTCTCCTTCAGGTGCGCCAGTTCGTGCACCACGATCATACGTAAAAACGGTTCCGGCGCGTTGCGAAACACAGTAGCGACGCGGATCTCTGCTTTTGCTTTCAGCTTGCCGCCCTGCACACGAGAAACAGCGGTATGTAACCCGAGCGCGTTTTTTAGCACATGGATCTTATTGTCATACATCACTTTATTGATCGGCGGGGCATTACGCAGAAACTGATTTTTCAGATCCTGAGTATATTGCCAGAGGGCTTTATCGGTGGCGTAGTCGTGTGTTCCCGGATAGCGTTTTGCCAGCACATCGCCCAGACGCTGTTCGTTAATCAGCGTTCGCACCTGGGAAAGTAGCTGCTCGGGATAACCCTGAAGATAAGTAAGATTGTTCATAACCGCCCACGAAAAAGAGAAAAAGGGTATACTCACGCACCCTTTTCAGGGGCAACGTCGAAATTTTATCATTCAGGAGGGCCGATGAGCCACTTAGACAACGGTTTCCGTTCACTGACACTACAACGTTTTCCGGCGACGGATGACGTTAACCCGCTACAGGCGTGGGAAGCGGCGGATGAATATTTGCTGCAACAGTTGGACGACACAGAAATCCGCGGCCCGGTGTTGATCCTGAATGATGCCTTTGGTGCGTTAAGCTGCGCGCTGGCGGAACATAAGCCGTACAGCATTGGCGACTCATACATCAGTGAACTGGCGACGCGCGAGAATTTACGCCTCAACGGGATTGATGAGTCGAGCGTGAAGTTTCTCGACAGCACCGCCGACTACCCGCAACAGCCGGGTGTGGTGCTGATCAAAGTGCCGAAAACACTGGCATTGCTGGAACAGCAACTGCGTGCGCTGCGCAAAGTGGTCACGTCGGATACACGTATTATTGCCGGTGCCAAAGCCCGTGACATTCACACTTCCACGCTGGAGCTGTTCGAGAAAGTGCTCGGCCCGACCACCACTACGCTGGCATGGAAAAAAGCGCGCCTGATTAATTGCACTTTCAATGAACCGCCGCTGGCCGATGCGCCGCAGACCGTTAGCTGGAAGCTGGAAGGTACTGACTGGACTATCCACAACCATGCGAATGTCTTCTCCCGCAACGGGCTGGATATTGGCGCACGCTTCTTTATGCAACATCTGCCAGAGAATCTCGAAGGTGAGATTGTCGATCTCGGCTGTGGTAACGGCGTTATTGGCCTGACGCTGCTTGATAAAAACCCGCAGGCGAAAGTGGTGTTTGTCGATGAATCGCCGATGGCGGTCGCTTCCAGCCGAATGAATGTTGAAACCAACATGCCAGAGGCGTTGGATCGCTGCGAGTTTATGATCAACAACGCGCTCTCCGGAGTGGAGCCTTTCCGCTTTAATGCTGTGCTCTGCAACCCGCCGTTTCATCAGCAACATGCGCTGACCGATAACGTCGCCTGGGAGATGTTCCACCACGCCCGCCGCTGCCTGAAAATCAACGGCGAACTGTATATCGTTGCCAACCGTCACCTGGATTACTTCCATAAACTGAAGAAGATTTTCGGCAACTGCACCACCATCGCCACGAATAATAAATTTGTGGTGCTGAAAACAGTGAAGCTGGGGCGTCGTCGGTAAGATTGGGAGTTACCTGCCGGATGCGGCGTTAACGCCTTATCCGGCCTACGTTCAGCACGTTACTCCCAGGCCGGATAAGACGCGGCAAGCGTCGCATCCGGCACTTCAACGCACTTTTTAAATCTCCAGCGCCAGCCGTGTTCCCTGGGCAATTGCCCGTCGTGCGTCCAGCTCCATAGCCACATCGCAGCCGCCAATTAAATGCACCGTTTTCCCGCTATCAATCAGCGGTTGCGCCAGCGCGCGGTTTGACTCTTGCCCTGCGCAGATCACCACATTGTCCACTGCTAATACCTGCGTTTCGCCGTTGATCACCACATGCAGCCCGTCATCGTCAATCTTCTGATAACTTACGCCTGGGATCATTTTCACACCCCGCGAGAGCAGGGTGGTGCGATGGATCCAGCCGGTGGTTTTGCCTAACCCCTGTCCCGGTTTGCTGGCTTTGCGCTGGAGCATCACAATTTGCCGTGGGCTACGCGGGATCTGCATTCCCTGCGGGCTTAAGCCACCAGCCTGTTGTAGGCTGCTGTCGATCCCCCACTCATTACAGAACCTGGCGATATTCTGGCTGGTGGATTCGCCCGGCTGACTTAAATACATCGCCGTATCAAAACCAATCCCGCCACAACCGATGATGGCAACCTTGTTGCCTACCGGCGCTTTGTCGCGCAGTACATCGAGATAACTCAATACCTTCGGATGATCGATCCCGTCGATAGGCGGAACGCGCGGCACGATCCCACTGGCGAGGATCGTTTCATCGAACGCCTGTAACTGATCCGCCGTCACGGTGTGATTGAGTTTCAGCGTCACGCCCGTCACTTCGATCATCCGGCGGTAGTAGCGCAGCGTTTCGTAAAACTCCTCTTTGCCGGGGATCTGTTTGGCGATATTAAACTGCCCGCCGATCTCGCTGTGCGCATCAAACAATGTTACCTGATGCCCACGCGCCGCCGCGTTAATGGCAAACGCCAGCCCAGCAGGTCCAGCGCCGACCACCGCCAGATTTTTTTTCTGCACGGCGGGAAGGATTGGCATTTTGGTTTCGTGGCAGGCGCGAGGATTCACCAGGCACGAGGTGACTTTGCCAACGAAGATCTGATCGAGGCAGGCCTGGTTGCAGCCAATACAAGTGTTGATCTCATCGGCTCGCCCTGATTGCGCTTTTGACAGCAGTTCCGCATCCGCGAGAAACGGTCGCGCCATCGATACTATATCGGCATCGCCGCGCGAGAGAATATCGTCGGCAACCTGCGGATCGTTAATCCGGTTGGTGGTTACCAGTGGCAGCGAGACGTGGCCTTTCAGTTTGCGCGTGACCCAGCTAAATGCGCCGCGCGGCACGGGCGTGGCGATGGTCGGAATCCGCGCTTCGTGCCAGCCTATTCCGGTGTTGATAATGGTCGCGCCCGCCGCTTCAATGGCCTGCGCCAGTTCTACCGTTTCGGCAAAAGTGCCGCCGCCTTCGACCAGGTCGAGCATCGACAACCGGTAGATAATAATGAAGTCGTTGCCGACGCGTTCGCGCACCGTACGCACTACTTCTACGGCAAATCGCATCCGGTTGCGGTAATCGCCGCCCCACTGGTCACTACGCTGATTGGTGCGCAGCGTCAGAAATTCGTTGATCAAATACCCTTCGGACCCCATTACCTCTACACCGTCGTATCCTGCCTCCCGTGCCAGTTGCGCGCAGTGGGCGAAATCGTCGATCAGTTGCAGGATCTCTTCATGCGTGAGTTCGTGAGGAACGAAACGGTTGATGGGGGCCTGCAATGCGGAGGGAGCGACCAGATGCGGTTGGTAGCTGTAGCGCCCGGTATGCAAAATTTGCAGGGCTATTTTGCCGCCTTCCTGATGTACCGCTTCGGTAATGGTGCGATGGTGTGGGATCTGGCTGGCGTCGTTGAGCATTGCGCCACCTTCCATGCCAACGCCTGTTAAATCTGGTGCAATGCCGCCGCTGACAATCAGCGCCACGCCGTGACGGGCGCGTTCGGCATAAAACGCTGCCAGCCGCTCGGCACCGTCCGGGTATTCCTCCAGCCCGGTGTGCATTGAGCCCATCAACACGCGGTTTTTTAACGTGGTAAAACCTAAATCCAGCGGGGCGAACAGCGACGGGTAGCTCATAAAATTGTCCAGTATGTAAAATAATTGTTATGTGGTCGGATGAGTTCTAATTTAGCCGTCGCCGGAGAAAAGGGAAAAGGGGAGTGCGGGGTTTGTGATGGGATTCAAAAAGAATACGCCCGGTGGTAACGCCGGATGCGACGCTTGCCGCGTTTTATCCGGCCTGGGGGATTGCACATGTAGGGCGGATAAGGCGTTCACGCCGCATCCGCCAGTGGCACGGTGCAGATGCCGGATGCGACGCTTGTCGCGTTTTATCCGGCCAGGAGGATTGCACATGTAGGGCGGATAAGGCGTTTACGCCGCATCCGCCAGCAGTTGCAAATTATTGCTTACGGAAAAAATCGTTATACAACATATACAAATGCGCGGCACTCCAGGAGAAATTTGGTGCGCCTTGCTGCGCGCCAGTCAGCGGGTTGTAATTCTCCTGAATTGGGCCATCGGCGGTTAATCCTTTGGCGTGCCGGAAGAACGTATCCGCCAGCTTCAGGGCATCATCACGATAACCGTAACGCTCCATCCCTTTCAGACCAAACCAGAACTGATCCACCCATACGCGCCCGCGCCAGTAGATATCAGCGCCAAAAGCTGGATTGGTTAACGCCGCCGTTCCCAGCGGGACAAAGGTGTTGAACTCTTTAGGATCGAGCATCACCTTCACCACCGCGTCGGCATTGGCCTGCGTTGCCGCACCGTTAAACAGCGGCGACCAGCCTTCCGGCCCTTTACCGCGCTCAACAATCGGTTTGCCCGCGCAGCCGTTCGCCAGCGGTTTATCTTCAATACGCACGTCATAGAAGTACTGTGTAGCCGGGTCGAACATACAGGTGTTGATGTAGTCCGCGAGCTGCTGTGCCAACTGGCGATAGCGCTTAGCTTCTTCCGGTTTACCGAGAATCGTCGCCATCTCCGCCAGATAATGGTTATCGCTGTACATATAGCTGGCCTGATCCACCGACTCCTGCAATAGCGAGTAGCCCAGCAACGTTCCGTCCTGACTGCGGTTTTCGGCGAATTTCACCGTCCAGTCGCTACGTTTGCCGCCATTAGCGACATATTTATCCAACTGTTCTTTGTCGATAAAACCAAAGACGGCGGCATCATCACGCCCCGATTCCCACGATGCAGCAACCTGTGCCGGAATTTCCAGACTGTCGTACTGGCCTTTCTCCACCACGCGGGCGTAGTTGTTCAGCCCAGACTGCGTCTCTTCTTTATCGCCTTTTTTCACCGTAAACAGCATCTCGCCGCTCTCAGTGTTGTGGGCTTTGTCGCGGGTCGCGCCATATTCCGGCACGCCGTTGCCGTTGTGATCGCGGTTACGTAACCACCAGTCGTGATAGGCCACCAGTTTCGGGTACATCTCTGCCACCCAGGTTTTATCTTGGGTGACGTTATACACTTCCATCACCGACCAGGCGGCAAGGCTGGGTTTGGTATTACGTTCGTTCCAGTTGCCGCCATCGCCACCACGCTCGGGGCTAAGGTTCCACGCTATCAGGTCGGGGACAAAGCCCACATCCTGCGGACGCACGCGGTCGCCTGGCTGGATCTGCCAGGAGAAGACCGCGCGGATATTCTCTTTGGCGATGTCCGGATTGAAATGCGCCATCGCAAACGCCTGCTTCCAGGTATCCCACGGCCAGGTCTGATTGCCGGAGAACCAGCGCCCGGTCACCGACGGTGTGACGGTGTTAAATTTCACCGCCCCGCCAGGCGAACGCCAGTTACCGTTGAGCGTTTCGATCGCTTTCACCGCGACGCGCGTCTGTTCCGGCGTCGCATCCGGATTGGTTAACCCTTTCTTCAGATACTCTTCCCAGCGTTGCTGCGAGGCGGTGAGATAAAACGCCGGACGCGCCAGAATATCGCGGATCTGCATTTGCTCTTTGCTAACTTCCTGAGAGGTCAGCAGATGGGAATAGGTGGTATAGAGCGTGGTCGAACCGTTGATATGTGCCTTACTGGTAAAGCGATTGCCGTTGATTTCAGTCTGCACCGGCAGGGATTTATGCACCTGATATTCTGATTCACCGGAGGTCAGCAGATCCCAGGTGGCGCGCACTTTGCCAAAGGTGACTTTCAGGCCATCACGGGTGGCGCTGATTTTGCGCTGGTAGTCAGGGTATTCGCCAGCAATGGTTTTATCGGAAAGCGGTTTCCCTTCTTTCGCTTCCAGTTTTTCCAGCAGTTCGCCATCCCACACCAGATCCAGCGGTTTATTGCTGATGATTTTAGTTTCCAGTAGTGACGTGCGCGGCGTGGCGAAGCGCAGAGTCATTTCGACTTGCACATCTTTTGCTGTCAGTTTTTGCACCAGCGCACCGGGAATACTGTATGCCTCCAGCGTAAAGTCGACTTTCTTGCCGTCCTGCCAGACGGTCAGGCGGTCGAAATTGCTGGCCATAAAGTTGATGTACTCTTCCGTCAGCAGCGCAACGCCCGGAAAGCCGCCCATGGTGTTAGGGCCGTCTGGCAACAGATGACCATGCCAGGCTCCGAGATCGAAAAACGGATTAAAACGCTGGTGATCGTCGTAATCGTAATCCTTCATGTACTGCGGCGCGCCAGTACGGTTAATCACGTTTTTATAATTGTCGGCGTTAGCGGCATGGGCGGAAAAACTTATCAGCAGAGCGCAGGTTACTGGCGTTAAAATAGTTTTTATTTTCATGAAATTACAGTCCTTATTACCAGTAGAAATATTGCATCAGGAAGATTTGGTCGCTGGGATCGTGAGAGGCATTTTTCATGTAGAAGCGGCTATCAAAAGCCGTGGCGAAACGTCCGCCGCCGTATTCGTACCAGATACCAAACTGCATGAAAGAGGTGGTTTCATCGTCAGCGTGGTCAGGGCGATGTTTGGCGTAGGTATAAGCGGTGGAGAGATAAACGCCCTTTAACGCTTCATACATGGCGCTCACCATCATCCCACTTTCACTTCCCGGTACGTCCAGCCCGTCGGCGCGTCCGGTATGGTGCCAGGCGCGAGCGGCAAAGTTAGGAGTTAGCAGGCCCGTGAGATAGAGCTGTCCTGTGCCGTCGGTGATTTCCAGACCGTTCATCCAGGTGATGCCTTCGGCAAGGTCATACTGGATGTAACCGTTCATCATTGCCGGATAGGTGTATTTGTCGTCATAGCGATCGTACTTGCCAAAATGTAGCCAGGCTTTGCTTTCGTCATGATGTCCGGCAGGTGTGGCGGTGACGCTATAACGAAAGTTGCCGCTTAAGTTCTGCACCTTCAGCGCGGTCATAATGTCGCGGGTATTGGGAATGACGTAGCCCAGATCGGGGGTGAAGTCGCCCCACCATTGCAGGTCATCCAGCGAGGAATCCTGACGCAGACTGAGCATGATTTCGGTGCCATCATTGGTACGATAACCGCCATAGAAACGGTTAATTCCGCCCTCGAAACCACCCCAGCTATGGTCTGGCACCCAGGCATTGCCGTCGTGGTCGGCCTGCACGGTCCAGCCTTCGCCGTAAATCAGGCCGAACCAGGAGCCGTACTTCATCTCCAGGCCACCTTCAATATAGGTACCGTCGCTGTATTTATGTTTATTCTCACCCTCTAAATCCATATATCCACCAACCCCTAATTCGCCGTAAAAACGAAATGAAGGAGAAGATGTCGAGGTAATTGCAGGTGTTTTTGTGTCGTCATGTTCTGCCGGACGTGCTTCTTCTCCTGCCGCAGAAAAGGCGTAGCAAAACGGCAGAGCAAGTAATGCTCTGCATGGTGCAGTGATTAATTTCATTGTGTTAATCCATGAGCTAAAGAAAAAGTACAGCCTTTTATCGTTGTAATTATAAAAATATAAAGGCAGAAACTATTTTCCCTCTCCTCATCCAGGAAGAGGGAAAATGCCTGCTCATTTTTTATTATTCTGCTTAATCAACATTGCTGGCTGGCGTCGCTTCAATATGGCGCTCTTCAGCCGTTAATCCCTTTATATATTTACTGTATTTCCACCACGCAAAGCCGAGGAAGATAACAATACCGCCGACGTTATAAAAAATGATGGTCAGAATATTCGCGCCAGTCGGGAATGTCGAAGCGACAAACCCTACGGCAAATATCGCAATCAGCATTGAAACAACGATAATACCGGTGCGGCGGGAGCCCATACGGAAATCGCGTGGCAGGTGATCTAATTTGGCGCGTAAATTCAGGTAAGCCAGCATGATGAATAACGGCGGAAGCATGGACGCTGCGGCGGTCATATTAATAATAGTATTCATCAGATCCTGCACGGTATTGGAACCGAGCATCGGGATAATCATCAGCGGGATGACGATCAGGAACTGGATCCACGCTGCGCGCGCCGGAACGCCGTTTTCGTTCAGTTCGACGGTTTTCTTACCAAAGATGCCTTCCGGGATTTCGGAGAAGAAAATTTTCACCGGCGTTGCGGTCCACATCAGCAGGGAACCGAACATCGCGGTAAAGGACACCAGACCGACAAAGCGATTCATCAACGCTTCCGGTAGACCAAAATACGCCGCCATGCCGTGGAATACCTGCACCGATCCGCCGGTAAATTTCAACTCTTTGCTGCTGACGAAGACGTTAATCAGCACCGAGGAGACGGAATACAGTACGCCGATAAAAATCCCGGCGAGGATGATCACTTTAACGAACGATTTCGAACCGCCTTTGACGTCGTTAACGTACACAGCGACGGACTCCGCGCCACCTGCGGCCATAAAGATCCAGGTGGTAACGCCGAGGAACGCCCAGTTGAAGTTCGGGATCATCGAGTCAACGGTGATGGGGTCAGCAGGCTGTACGCCGCCAACCAGCGCCGTACCTGCCAGTAAAATGTAGGAGAGCGTTAACAGCAGCATCAGCGTTGAAGTGACGGAGGTAATTGGCCCCAACATTTTCGCCCCGTTGGTGGAAACCCAGGTGGAGAAGGCGAACAGCACCATACTGATAATGGTGGTGGCAACCGGCGTCATAATATATTCGTAGCCGAGGAAGGCATACGAAGCATAAGCAATAACGCGCGGCAACAGTGAGGTGAAAAAGAACAGGTTTACGAACCAGTAGGTATAGGCAGTAATAAATGCCCAACGTCCGCCCAGCGAACTTTTTACCCACGCGTAGACACCGGCTTCTGAGTTTTTATTTAACGAAACAAATTCTGCGATGATCAGACAGAAGGGAATAAAATAAAAAATCGTCGCGAGGAAAAACATCGGTGCCGAGGCCAGTCCAAGCTCAATATTATTATTGATAACGTTGTTAAAGCTGTAAACGGCGGCAAAAGTCAGCGAGAGCAAGCCGAATTTGCCGATTGTATTACGTTTGGTATCAGACATAACACATCTCCGAAAATGTGTAGGGTAGCGGTGGCGGCAAACTCCTTTTGCCGCCGTAGTTGTTATTTGTTATGGAAATAACCATCTTCGATGGTGACTTTGAGAACCACTTTTTTGACCGCGTTATTGCAGATAAACCGATACGCTTCATGGATATCGCAAATAACGATTTGCCCTTCGTGGACCTCAACGGTTTCTCCGCAGCCTTTTAAATATTCACGGTCAGTTTCATCACGATAATATTCCACTACCTGTAATGTCTCTTTCGGCGCATATTCAATTTTTTGCTGCCCTTGCAGGTAGTAATGCACTTCAAAATAGCGTCGATGCCCGGTAAATAGCGCATCGGTCGCGGAGTCTGTCTCCACGCGGTAAGTCAATGAGTCACCGATGGAGTGGGCGACGCCAGGCTGAATGTTGTCGATATTTTCAATCGCTTCAACGCAGCGTTGCCACTTCTTGCCAGAGGCGTAAATCTGGCGGAACTGTTCTAAGTTATCGATGATCCTCATTGCTTATTCTCGCTGTGCAAATTCGTGGAAAAGAACCCTGCGCCGAACTCATACGACGCCAGGCTTTGCGCGGTAGCTTCTCCGCCAGAAACCGGCAGCAACGTAAAGCCGTAGCTGAAGTCACGGAACCAGACGCGCCAGGAGTCCAGCACCTCGCTGCCCCAGGAGTTGGAGCCGAGGCCAAGCAGCTGGTGATCGAGGTTCAGGGTGATGTCATCACTGCGCTGCAGCTCGTTACAGTGCTGGGCAGCGTGGATGTTTTCCTGGGTATAGTGCCAGGCGCTGAAGTTAATTGGGCGCTGCGGAACCACCAGCAAACCGTTGCCGTGGCGGTTAGTCAGTGCCGTCCAGCGGACATGCTGACGGTTGCCGTTGTTCTGCGGGAAGGGATAGTTCTCGAACATGGCATCGACGGTGCTGCGCCAGATATCGATGATGTTAGCCTGCTGGCTGTCGGCGTAGTTTTCGCCCGGTCCACGACCGTAATACGCCACCTGATCGTATTCGCCGTTAATCCCCATGGTGAAACCGATGCACGGAATGATGTGCGGATAGTCGCCGTAACGCTCGCCGGAAAGCGCCACGTTAACCTGGCCATCGGCAGCGATGCGCCAGATGTAGGTGCAGCGCATCCCGAAGTCAAACACCGGCGGGGCAATAACTGTGCGGCTGATGATCAACACTTCACCATCGCTCTGTTCTACGGCAAAGTCGCGCAGATGTTCCTGCATGATCTGCAAATGATTCGGTTGCCACAGCCCTTCGTACTCCTGCTTGTGGTTGTCGATCATTGGCTTGAAGAAGTTGATCTTTGGCTCGCGGGTCAGCAGCGACTCGCCATTCACCTGCCAGGATGTCGGTTTGCCACTCATTTTTGAGAAGGTGATCGCGAAGTTGTAGCCGCGAACGGTGCAGCTCAAACGATCGTCTTCCAGCGTCAGCGGACGCGCATTATTTGGTGCGAAAGGCACTGGTTGCGCGGTGTTTTCCTTCAGCGGGAACTGATAAGTGGCGATAGAATGCCCGGCTTCGCTGTAGCGGGTGCGGGAATCTTTGGTCACCGTAATGTTGAGGAACGCTTCGCGGGCGTCCAGCTGCGGCAGCGTGATCTGCAAGGGGGCTTCGCTGTTCGGCGCAACGTCGCGCAGTTTAATCTGCTGCGTCGCGAGCGTTTCACCTTCGACGCGCACCTCTGCGTGCAGGGTGTAGTCATCAAGCGTGGTAAACCACAGTTTATTTTCGACTTTCAGCTCGCCGCGAGTCAGATCCAGCGCGTGGATTTTTACCGGCGCGATAACCTGTTTGTACTCTTTCAGGCCCGGTCCCGGCGTCTGATCGGAATAGATCAAACCATCAAGACAGAAGTTATAGTTGTTGGGATAGTCGCCGTAGTCGCCGCCGAATTTATACCAGACGTTGCCGTTGTCATCCTGCGCCTGGATCCCGTGGTCGCACCACTCCCAAACATAATGTCCCTGAATACAATCGTGCTTATAGAAGACGTTCTGGTACTCCGTCAGCCCGCCTGGTCCGTTCCCCATCGCATGAGCATATTCACAGATGATGCGCGGCTTCGGATGCGGGTATTCACCAAACTCATTCATCAGCGGCACGCGGGTGTACATGGTGGAAATAATATCGACCACTTCAGCATCGCGATCTTCTTCGTAATGCACCAGTCGCGTGTCATCCAGCGCCTTCGCTGCGTGGTACATCGCGCGGATGTTACAGCCATAGCCGGATTCATTGCCCAGCGACCAGATGATGATCGACGGATGGTTTTTCTGCGCGTGAATATGGCGAACAATGCGCTCGACGTAGACTTTTTCCCACTGCGGATCGTCGGTAATACGGCTGATATCGCCGACATTAGCAAAGCCGTGCGATTCGACGTCGGTTTCCGCCATCACAAACAAGCCGTAGATATCACACAGTTCGTAAAAACGCGGATCGTTCGGGTAGTGAGCGGTACGCACGGAGTTGATATTGTGCTGCTTCATCAACTGGAGATCTTTCTCGACGCGATCCATTCCAACGGCGCGGCCTTTGCGATGATCGTTGTCGTGACGGTTGACGCCGTGCAGCATCACATAACGGTTATTGATCCAGAACAGACCGTCGCGCACTTTGATATCACGGAAGCCAACGCGTTGTGGCACCACTTCCAGAACGTTGCCGTTGGCGTCTTTCAGCGTCATGACCAGATGGTAAAGATAAGGGGATTCTGCTGACCATTGCTGCGGCTGTTCGACAGTAAAAGCAAAGCTGGCGCTGGTCAGTTTTTCAATTGCCAAATGATCAATGGCGCTGCTGTGCACCACGCGTTCGCCATCAAACAGGGTATATTCCAGCGTCGTGACGACAGGGGAGGCGGCGAGATTTTCCAGCACCACTTCGCAGGAAAGCGTGGCATCGCAATAGGCTTCGTCAAAGTCGGTACGCACAGTGAAATCGTTAATATGCGTTAGGTGTTTTCCGACCAGATAAACATCGCGGAAGATCCCCGCTGACCACCACATATCCTGGTCTTCCACGTAGGTAGAGTCCGCCCACTGCATCACGCGCACACACAACAGGTTGTCGCCGGTTTTAACCATCGCGCTGATGTCAAACTCTGCGGTCAGGCGACTGCCCTTGCTGAAACCCACATACTGACCGTTAACATAGACTTCAAAATAGGTTTCGACGCCGTCAAATTTAATCAGCGTCTGTTTACCCTGCCAGCCGTCGCTGAGGGTGAAAATACGTTGATAGGCACCGGTTGGGTTATCGCTGGGGACAAACGGCACATCGATGGGGAACGGAAAACCTTCGTCGGTATATTGCAGTTTGCCGTGACCTTCCATTTGCCACATGGCGGGGACGGTAATATGCCCCCAGTCAGCCATTAACTCAGAGGTGAAGGCTTCTGGTACTTGCAGCGGATGGTCAAAAAAGTGGAAATTCCACTGACCGCTTAAGGGCAGAAACAGGCTGCTGGTTTCGCGGGCAAAGGTACGCGCTTGCGCAACAGAATCATATGAAAAAAAGTACGCACGCGGCGCAAGTCGGTTTTCGTGGGTGAGCTGAATGTTTTCCCAGCGATTCATAGGGCCTCCCGGTAGAGAGAAATCGGAACCATTCATGGTGATGGTAGTTTGTGTAATTGCTGGGGAGTTTAGTAAAATTTTTACTAAAAGTAGCAGGTAAATGCATTTACTTTAACTGGATCACGAAAATAAACGGCAGCACTGTCCGGCAAAAACGATTGCCGGACAGTGTGTAAGGGGATTTAACGGGTCGTGCCGCGCAGTTTTAATTTGCTGGGAACGAAGACTAACAGCGGCAGCGCGCGACCATCGCGGGCTTTTTCATACACCAGGTTAACGCCCTGACTTCCCATCATCTCGGAATGGATGCGCACGGTGGAGAGCGGCGGAAAGGTAAATCGCGCGGTGGGGATATCGTTAACGCTGATAAGCGAAATATCCTGTGGGATGTTCAGGCCTCGTTCATGAATTGCCCGCAGTACGCCGATAGCAATGGAATCGGAAGCAACAAACAGTGCCTTCGGATAGTCTTCCCGCGCCAGCATTTGTTTTGCCAGTTCATAACCCGACGAACTGGAAAAACCGCCGCGCCAGATATCCTCTTCGCGTACCACTTGTTTCAGTCGGCCATATTCCGCAAAGGCGACCTCACGAATATCCGCCTTGCCAGGCTCATCTTCACCGCCAATAAAACCAATACGATTAACGCCCTGGTTGATATAGAAGTCGATGATTTCTTTACTGATGCGTGCCAGATCGATATCCACCGCATCGTAACCGCTGCCGGGTTCGTGAAAGTCGATAAAACAGATATTGTCGGTCAACGCACAGGCGGCGGCGCGCAGGGCGGGCGTGGGTTTGCCGACAATTAAAATACCGGTGACGTTTTTAATGTCTGGTAATCCGCTGTGTTCATAACAGTTGGTGAGCTCAATGCCCAGCTTTTCGCACTGAGTTTCAATGCCGTGGCGGATCGCCAGATAGTAAGGATCGTTGATCTCCAGCTCCTGTTGGTAGCTGTAGATAGCCAGAATATGGTGTTGGTTGACTGCACCTGTCTGGAGTTTACGGGCACTACTGGTCTTGTACTCCAGCTTTTCGGCGATCTCGAGAATGCGATGTTTCGTCTCTTCTTTCACATTCAATGTCGGATCGTCATTTAAGACCCTGGATACTGTCGCCAGGGATACGCCAGCTTCGATTGCGATGTCTTTTAGTGTTGCCATGTTTACCTTTTTTACTTTCCCTGATGTGCGCCCCCATTGTAGAGGAAGTGCTTATCGGGTCACCTGTTTTCAGTAAATAAAGCGCGTTTCTTTGACGCTGTAACGGTAACACAGCGGCTCACGAATGTGATCACGCCTGCATTCTCCATTTTTAGCCTACAGGATTGAGAAAAACTTTTGCTATAGTTTAGTAAAATTTTACCCGAAGGGAGGAAACAATGGAAACCGTGGCTTACGCTGATTTTGCACGTCTGGAAATGCGCGTCGGAAAGATTGTGGAAGTGAAACGCCATGAAAACGCCGACAAGCTGTACATCGTACAGGTTGATGTGGGGGAAAAAACACTGCAAACCGTGACCAGCCTGGTGCCGTACTACAGCGAAGAAGAGCTGATGGGGAAAACGGTGGTGGTCTTATGCAATCTGCAAAAAGCGAAAATGCGTGGTGAAACGTCGGAATGCATGCTGTTGTGTGCGGAAACCGATGACGGCAGTGAAAGCGTGTTGTTAACGCCGGAGCGGATGATGCCTGCGGGCGTACGCGTCGTATAAAAAGATCGGATGGCGACGTCGTATCGCCATCCGATTTGATATTACGCTTCTTCGACACTTACTCGCATGGCCGCCAGCGCCTTACGCGCCGCTTTGATCACCAGTTCACACTGTTCAATGGTCAGTGTCAGTGGCGGTTCAATGCGGATCGTTTTGGCGTTATTGAGCGTTCCGGCCACCAGTACGCGCTGGCGGAACATCTCGCTGGCAAAGTTATAGCCGATTTCGTTATCAACAAACTCAATTGCCATCAACATCCCTTTACCACGCGCTTCCTGTACCAGATCGGGATATTCCCGCGCCAGTTGACGGAAACCGTCCAGCAACATATCGCCTTTTTGCTCAGCCTGAGCCGGTAAGTTCTGCTCCAGCAACACATTGATGGTCGCCAGCGCCGCCGCACAGGCCAGCGGGTTGCCGCCAAAGGTGGTGGTATGCAGGAATGGGTTGTCGAACAGAACTGAAAACACCTCTTCAGTGGCGATGGTCGCGCCAATCGGCATCACGCCGCCGCCGAGCGCTTTGGCAAGGCAGAGGATATCCGGCTGTACGTTCTCATGCTCGCAGGCGAACATCTTGCCCGTGCGCCCCATGCCCGTTTGTACTTCATCGAGGATCATCAGTGCGCCGAACTCATCGCATAGCTTACGTACGGCGGTGAGATAGCCCGGCGGCGGCAGAATTACGCCACCTTCACCCTGAATCGGTTCGAGGATCACCGCAGCCACATCATCACCGGTTTCTTTGCACTCGTTAAGAGCCGTGCGCATGGCTTCGATATTGCCAAACGGCACATGACGGAAGCCCGGCAGCAGTGGCATAAACGGTTTGCGGAAGGTCGATTTCGCCGTGGCCGACAGCGCGCCAAGTGATTTACCGTGGAACGCGCCGCTGGTGGCAATAAAAGTAAACTTGCCGCGCGGTGACTGGTAAGCTTTCGCCAGCTTCAGCGCTGCTTCAACGGACTCGGTGCCGCTATTACAGAAGAAGCTGTATTTCAGTTTACCGGGCGTTAGCGCAGCAAGGGTTTTCGCCAACATCGCCCGTAACGGATCGAGCAGCTCCTGGCTGTGCAGCGGTTGTTTCGCAAGTTGATTCTGTACGGCGGAAACCACAACTGGATTACGGTGCCCCACGTTGAAAATTCCAAAACCTCCCAGGCAGTCGATAAACTCCTGTCCCTGGGTGTCGACAAGCGTATTTAAACCTCCCGCTTGCCACTCTACGGCTCCGTAATCCCCGCCGGCGGTAACAGATTTGCGATACTCTAAAAACCCCGGATTGACATGCTCTTTGAAGTATTCAATCACCTCTCGGTTAAGTGCTTTCATCTCCTCATGATCCAGCGTTCGCTTCTCAATGAGATTCAGGGCGTGGGCGCTGCACGCTAAAGCCGATGCGCTCGAAGGTAACCTGTTCAAAATATGCTCCGGAGGCTCGCGTATCACATGATACCGATTTAAGTATTGCAGGGATTGCGCCACTCCGGCTGCGATCGCGAAAATCGGGATAAACACAAATTCGGTTATCATTTGTGCAATATTTAATGCTATCTGTTAACATTTGTTGTTATTTTGCACGGTTTTTGTCGGGTATGGATTTGATGATTGCTGCGCAAATGCACGTTTTCAGGGCAATAATTGCCTGATTTTTGGGCAAGATAATTAACGTTTTCGTATAGTAACAGAGTGAAAGTATTCTAAATCAAAGAATTAGATTTGTGCTTTAATCGCAAATTGCGATCTAAATCAAATTAATCGGTTAAAGATAACCGCAGCGGGGCCGACATAAACTCTGACAAGAAGTTAACAACCATATAACCTGCACAGGACGCGAACATGTCTTCTCATCCGTATGTCACCCAGCAAAATACCCCGCTGGCGGACGATACCACTCTGATGTCCACTACCGATCTGCAAAGCTATATCACTCATGCTAATGACACTTTTGTGCAGGTGAGCGGCTTTACCTTGCAAGAGTTACAAGGGCAGCCGCACAACATGGTGCGTCACCCGGATATGCCAAAAGCGGCGTTTGCGGATATGTGGTTCACCCTGAAAAAAGGGGAGCCCTGGAGCGGCATCGTGAAAAATCGCCGCAAAAATGGCGACCATTATTGGGTGCGGGCCAATGCGGTACCGATGGTGCGCGAGGGAAAAATCAGTGGCTATATGTCGATTCGTACCCGGGCGACGGATGAAGAGATTGCGGCGGTGGAGCCGCTGTACAAAGCGCTGAACGCCGGACGTACCAGTAAGCGTATTCATAAAGGCCTGGTGGTGCGTAAAGGCTGGCTGGGTAAACTGCCTTCATTACCGCTTCGCTGGCGGGCGCGTGGAGTGATGACCCTGATGTTTATCTTGCTGGCGGCCATGCTTTGGTTTGTTGCTGCCCCGGTGGTGACGTATTTCCTCTGTGTGTTAGTGGTATTGTTGGCAAGCGCTTGTTTTGAATGGCAGATTGTGCGCCCGATAGAAAATGTCGCCCGTCAGGCACTGAAGGTGGCGACCGGAGAGCGTAATAGTGTTGAGCACCTGAATCGCAGCGATGAGCTGGGGCTGACATTACGCGCGGTAGGGCAGCTTGGCCTGATGTGCCGTTGGCTAATTAACGATGTCTCAAGCCAGGTGTCCAGTGTCAGAAATGGCAGTGAGACGCTGGCGAAAGGCACCGATGAACTGAACGAACATACCCAGCAGACAGTTGATAACGTTCAGCAAACGGTGGCGACCATGAACCAAATGGCGGCGTCGGTGAAACAGAACTCTGCCACGGCGTCGGCTGCCGATAAACTTTCTATCACCGCCAGTAATGCGGCAGTGCAGGGTGGGGAGGCGATGACCACGGTGATCAAGACAATGGACGATATCGCCGACAGTACCCAGCGCATTGGCACCATTACTTCGCTGATTAACGATATTGCGTTTCAGACCAATATTCTGGCCCTGAATGCGGCGGTGGAAGCGGCGCGTGCCGGCGAACAGGGCAAAGGTTTTGCAGTGGTGGCAGGGGAAGTGCGTCATTTAGCCAGCCGCAGCGCTAATGCTGCCAACGATATTCGCAAGCTGATTGATGCCAGTGCTGATAAGGTGCAATCCGGTTCGCAGCAGGTACACGCCGCCGGACGGACGATGGAAGATATTGTGGCACAGGTGAAAAACGTCACCCAGTTGATCGCCCAGATTAGCCATTCAACGCTGGAACAGGCCGATGGGCTTTCCAGCCTGACCCGTGCAGTGGATGAGCTTAACCTGATCACCCAGAAAAATGCCGAGCTGGTGGAAGAGAGTGCGCAGGTGTCGGCGATGGTGAAACACCGCGCCAGCCGACTGGAAGACGCGGTGACGGTGCTGCATTAATCGGTATGCCGGATCCGGCGGTTGGAGCACAATGCCTGATGCGATGCTGGCGCATCTTATCAGGCCTGCGGGGTGTGTAGCGGGTGTAGGCCGGATAAGGCGCGTCAAGCGTCGCATCCGGCAATTGCACCGCGCCACTGGCGGATGCGGCGATTAATCCAGTTGCGTAATATCAAAAGCGGCGCGGTCGATCACCGCAATGATCTTTTTTATTTGTGCATCACTGATATCGCTCTGGTTGACGCGTAAATCCAGCACCGCTTTAAAATTATCCAGCGCCCGCTTCATTTGCGGGTTCTGGCGCAGCGCCGCGCCAACGCAACGCGCTTTGATGCGTTCTTCAATCATCTCCACCTGTTCGCGGTTTTCTTCCAGCCACTGCGCGCCTTGTTCGGTCAGCGCAATCTGCTTCTTACCACCTTCCTCTTCGCGGATGGTAATCAGCGACTGCTCCTGCAGAAAATCCAGCGTTGGGTAGATGACGCCCGGGCTTGGGGTGTAATTCCCCTGGGTTAGGTTCTCAATCGCTTTAATCAATTCGTAACCGTGGCTGTCATCGCGCGAGAGAATATCCAGAATCACCAGACGCAATTCACCGTGACCAAAGAAACGTTGCCGACGACCGCCGCCGCGACCGTGGCGACCACCGCAGCATTGACCGTGTTCATGCTGGTGACCGTGTCCGCAGTGCTCGTGTTCTGACTTCTCACCTTTGCAGCAGCCCTCATGGCGTGGCTGGCCTTCATGTTTACAACACCCTTCGTGATGATGGCTCATATCAGCCTCCTTTTGCTTGATTAGATATATCTAATTTATATCTGATGTGAGCATTACTGCAAGTACAAAAATGATTTTTAAACGTGGAAGCACCTCACATCCAGGCCGGATAAGACGTTCACGCCGCATCCGGCAGCATTGCTATGGCACTGAATGCCTTCACATACTTCAGATATATCAGTTCTACAAATCGCTTGCATTTATCATGATTAACAATCATTATCATTTACGAAAATTATTTAGATATATCTGATTACTATCACGAAGGCGATAACAATGAATAACTCCCCCCGCTACCCGCAGCGCGTTCGCAATGATCTGCGCTTCCGTGAACTGACTGTGTTACGCGTTGAGCGCATCAGCGCCGGTTTTCAGCGCATTGTCCTCGGCGGCGAGGCGCTGGACGGTTTTACATCGCGCGGCTTTGACGATCACAGCAAACTCTTCTTTCCTCAACCTGACGCTCACTTTGTGCCGCCAACGGTAACGGAAGAGGGCATCGTCTGGCCGGAAGGACCACGCCCACCGTCGCGTGACTATACGCCGCTGTATGACGAACTACGCCATGAACTGGCGATCGATTTCTTTATTCACGACGGTGGGGTCGCCAGCGGCTGGGCGATGCAGGCGCAACCGGGCGATAAACTTACGGTGGCAGGTCCGCGCGGTTCGCTGGTGGTGCCGGAAGATTACGCGTATCAGCTGTATGTCTGCGATGAATCCGGAATGCCCGCACTGCGCCGCCGCCTGGAAACGTTGAGCAAACTTGCCGTTAAACCGCAAGTTAGTGCGCTGGTTAGCGTGCGGGATAACGCCTGTCAGGATTATCTCGCGCACCTTGATGGTTTTAATATCGAATGGCTGGCACATGATGAGCAGGCGGTAGATGCGCGTCTGGCGCAGATGCAAATCCCTGCCGATGATTACTTCATCTGGATAACCGGCGAAGGTAAAGTCGTTAAGAATTTAAGCCGCCGCTTTGAAGCGGAACAGTATGACCCACAGCGGGTACGTGCAGCGGCTTACTGGCACGCAAAGTAACTGATATATAAAAAGAAAAAGGCTGACGATTTCTCGTCAGCCTTTGCTATATCTGGTGGCCCCTGCTGGACTTGAACCAGCGACCAAGCGATTATGAGTCATGAGGCAAGTCCATTCTATATTGTTTTGGTTTGTTCGTAATTGTTTTATTAATTGTTTATAATCAAGTAATTATGTAATTGCTTCTGTTTCCGCTTGGTTCCGTTTTTTCTCCATTGTACGATCGTTACCTGACCCATTACCTGACCCAAATTTACGAGTTATTTTGATTGTTACTGGTTTAGAAAAGAGGTTCTATGGCCGTCAATCTAACTGAAACAGCTATCCGAGCATTGAAAGCAAAAAAGACATCGTTCTATGTCTGGAGCAACAGTTCTCAACGTGGCACTGGACGACTTGGCATCAAAGTTCAGTCTTCTGGCAGCAAAATTTTCTATTTCCGCTATTACGTGGAAAAAGGGAAAAAAGAAAGATTCATTCAATTGGGTATATGGCCTGAGATGAAACTGGCTACAGCGAATGAACTGGCAAAAAAGTATGGTGCCTGGCTCATTGAAGGAAAGGATCCCCAGACAGAACTGGAGCGACAACAGCTTGCAGAACAGCAGCGGATACAACTCCATCAATCACAGGGCTCATTTGAAGCATTGATTCATGGTTATGTTAACAAAATGAAAATTGATAATAAGAGAACATGGCAGGATGTTCTGAAACGCCTTGAAAATGAATGCTATACAGTGATCCCCCGTGAGACTAAAGCTAAAGATGTGACTTCCGGACAGATTAAACATATCCTGGCCGGGATCATTCAGCGCGGTGCAGTGGTTCACTCTAACCGGATCCGTTCTTACCTGATGGCTGCATTTAACTATGGTCTGAAAGCTGATAACGATCCGATGAACACAAGTGTAGGGATTACTTTTGGGCTGGAGGCCAATCCGGTATCAGTGATACCGAAACAGTCATCTGCTGAAAAAGTCGGTGACACCTGGCTGACACTCGAAGAGTTGCGTTTTCTAATGGAACATTTTGCTGAAGCAACCAACGTTGGATTATTGATGCAACATTTGATCCGATTCTGTATCTATACCGGGGGGCAACGTCCCTTCGAAATGATCGCCAGTCAGTGGTGTGATGTTGATTTTCAGCAAAAAACGCTGCTGGTGACTGCGGATGTCTCTAAAAATAAGCGAGAACATTTGATACCGTTGACTGAATCAGCATTACAGGAATTATCTTGTGTGCAGGAGTTAACAAAAGAAAAATCGAGCCCTTACATTTTCCCGCTTTCGACTAATGGTAAGCGTCCGGTTCGTACGGACAGTCTGGCTCGCGCTATCATGTATTTCCGGGCTTGTAATCCTGACTTTAAAATTTTTACAGCACGTGACTTACGTCGGACCTGTAAAACGTTAATGGGAGAAGCTGGAATCAGTAAGGAAATCCGCGATCGTATTCAAAATCATGCGTTGAACGATGTCAGTTCAAAACATTATGATCGATACGATTATTTGCCAGAAAAACGCAGAGCACTTGAGATCTGGGAGGACCGGGTTAATAACCACCAACAGCAGACAGGTAATAATGTTGTTAATCTGTTTGGTAGAAGGTGAGGGCGTTCCTGATCGTTGTACGACTTGAGTACAATTGATGAGTATTGTTGATGCGCCTGGCTCTGGTATTGTTTACTATAATTATTGAGGTAAATTTTCGTGCCTGTATTACTCAGAGGGGATTCTAAAATGGCTGTAATTCCAATGTCTTACTCCCCTGCTACTGTAGCCCGTCGTTTTTCGATACTGGATGGAGTAACTATTCAGGGCGTGCTTTACCAGATCATCTGGGATCCAAAGACTCCGTTTGCTGCGGTAATCGAAGCTGCACCTTCTGTTATTGATGGTGATGTTCGCCATAAGGTTGTTGCCACTCTGGAGCTTCAGCGTCGTCCCCGACTTGAAGGCGTGTTTGTCCAGAAATTCTGGGAAGAACAGGATGTTGCTCAGATTGAAGGGATTGTTGTCGATGGAGCTGTACGCGATGTTGGTCTTGCAACGTTTGTTTATGAAACGATAGTCACAAAAGCGGGCGTTGTACTATTAAGTGATAACGAGCAATATGAAGGAGGAAAAGCTCTCTGGCAGCATATTGCGCGTCGTTCAACGAATCTGAAGGTGTTTATTTTAGATACTGATTCCGCACGGTATTACCCGTTTGATGGCGAACGGATCAGTTATGACGGGGAAAGCATCCCGGAATCAGAAATCTGGAGTGAACATCCTGAGCGAAACAAACACACTGTCGTTCTTGTGGCCGAATCTGTTAATGGAAAAGCCGCATAATTTGCCGATTGCCTCGTGTTCCTAGAGCTCTGGCAACCTGAAGCAGAACAAACAGGGGATAACCGGGCTGTTATCCCCTCAGTGATCTACTGCCCGGTCAGGCATTTTCCCCATAAAGGTCGAATCACATCTCTATCTTCACTGTAGGGAAATCTTTTATTTTTTTTCTTCTGTTCCAACAGGAATGCGTCGATTTCGTTATTGATAATCTCCTTAACAGTGCGGCGATAACGGTTTAGCGACGTATCACTTATATTTGTCTTTGGCAGGCGTAAACTGGTATCGGCTTTGATGTCTTCATTTATGCCATCTTTAACTTTTCGTTTTGGACTATCCGGAATCCCTTCATGCAGATCATAGGCTTTCAGCCCTACAAGTCGTACGGCAACGTCAATCTTCTCTGTTCGTTTTTGTTTATGACTTTCTAACAAAACTTTATTTTTTTCATACCATTTTTGAAATGTTTCCAGCCGCCTCTCATTATCTTTACTGAGCTCCAGGAGAGAATAAAATTCAAAACTATCTGTTATATTAATTTCACTCTCTGATGCCGGAGGTTTTATTCCTGGAAACTCTATCTCATTTTGGGATGATTTCTTGTATTTCTTCTGCAGACAATGGCAAAGATAAATTACTGCATCCTGAAGGGTATTCGTGTGAATCAATCTCAGAAGTTCATCACGTTGTATAGTTATCTGGCAATAATCCTTTTCCCATGCAGTTGTATGCTTGGTTTCTGTCTCTTTACCTGGAGTAACTGTTGCGAATTTCCATGTATATCGGATAAAATCTGTTGGTTTAAAATATTCCATGGTTTTGTTGAACCAACCAATGATTTCATTGGCATAAAGACGGACATATTCATCGTATATTGACTTAATTTCATACCAGTTGGCGACCCGACACAAATTATTCACGAATTCTGAACGTCCTGTTTTCAACAGTTGTTCTTTCAGTCTGATTACATCCTCGGTCTTTTGCTCCAGACAATCTCTGAATATTTTATGTTCCTCTTTAAAGGGGGATAGCCATTCTGGGAGGTCTGTATTATTTTTCTTGTAGAATCCGTTAACCGTCATACCAATAACTCTGGCAAGTATTGCTGATTCATCAATTTCATGGTATTGATTCAGGTGTGCCAGTAACTCTGAGGTGCAGGAGTGTGCAACAGACAGATCCTGATGGCAATAGCCCTGTCGGGTTTCTGCTGGAATTGGTGAACTCCAGGCTTTACATTCAGTCAGAATATTAAATAAATCATCTCCTACAAACTTTGCCAGTTCAGGTGTTTTCCAGGTTCTCGGTCCCGGGCTGATAAAGGTTGATGTTGTCTGTACCTCTTGCATCGCCCCCCAGGTTTTCAGACTGATATTTCCTTCATCAAAACCATTGTATAAATGGCACATAATATTAAGCGCATCTGTAAGATTAGAATTAGTGAGTAGGGGTAATGTAGATTCTTTAATAATAAGCTCTGGTTCTTCCGCGTTTCTTTGTTCTCTAAATATTCTCAAGAGCTCTGTATTAGCACGTAATGCAGAGAGAACTCTGTGCTGTTCTTCAAACCAGGGGCGATATTCTGGATTCTGATATAGCTGACGAGCCTTAAAGATGAGCAAAAGGAGTTGTTCGGAAACCGCCTCGTATATGCCAGGGAATGGATGGGATTCGCCAGATAAAACACGATCATACTTTTGTTGCATTGTCCGAGTTACCATGATGTCAGAAGTTTTCTGCTTGCCACATATTGGCCCACTGTCAGACAGAATCGATGTCGTCCACTGAAATGAAACGTTAATCCTGAGCCAGCCGCAGATTACGTGGATAGCTTGTGTACATTTGTTTATATCCTGAGATTTTATACATTATTTACGATCATTTTCTCCTGATTGTGATTGTCTCCGTCAGTTACCCCTGCGTCTTCTGTATAAGCGTATTTGCTTCATTTTCCGATCATTCGTAGCCTGCTTCTGTCTGTTCAGCAACAGATTGTCTTTTCCTCCGCTTGTTGTAGCTTATTTTTGTGATGATTATCACAAATTAGATGGAAATATTTCACCTTCCTGCGACTCCTCCATGCCTTGTTTGAATTTTACATGGATTTATTTATATATCCCAACCTGATTTTAGTCAATAAAAATCGTCATAATGGATTTTTAATATTAATCTTTTGTTTTTATTTGTCGTAGTTTATTTTTATTTGGCTCTATATGTCTTTATTTTTTCTATTAAAAGACATTTTAACATTGTAATTCAGTATTTTGACCTATAAAAATCATAGTATTACATTTTATTTGCAAGGTGTTGGCTGGATGAATGACAGTGACTTTCACTCATTGTTTATCCGGGAAACTTAGTCATTTCATGCTCATGCCGGAAATAAAAAGTATTGATATATCAGGAGGGTAGTATGTGGCTTCCATTAACAGATGAACAGCGTCTGGTCATTTTGAAAGCTTATGGGATTGAATGCGACAGACTGGTACGTGAAAAGGAACGATATGAGATCACGTCAGTTTCTCGTACGCAAGCGTGGAAACTTGAACGGGAGGGAAAATTTCCACCACGTAAATCTATCGGAAAGAAATCTTGCGGATGGTTGTTAAGTGACCTTCTCTGCTGGATACAGACCAGATGAACTGTTTGTATTTTCAGTATATCCAGTCTGTATAGCAGCTATTGTTGCTATTGTAGCGGAAATAGCTGCTATAACCGAAAGTCATTACGAAAAAAGGGAATATTTATGTCTTACATCAAACCGGATACTCCGTATCCAGTATATGCGCAACCATCAATGACTGGAAATGCAATAATTGAAACTCAACAAAATGAAAAAGCATCTCTGGCTATGACTACAACATCATTATTAACAGCGATGTCAATTGCCTGTCAGAATCAGATTGACGTGTGCAGCTCCGGAAATTTACGTGGGCCCGTTAATATTTACACTATGGTTCTGGCTGATTCCTGAGAAAGGAAAAAGACCGGGGGGAAGGTGTTAGTGAAATAATTTTAGGAGGTGTTAAGAATGAGAAACATGAATGATATTTCGTGGTAAATAACACAGTCTGAACTGCATTAACCTTATCGGTTATTAAACATCAGATCTACAGATATTCTGTATTTTTCAGAACATTAGGTCTGAACAGCAGCTATTTTCGCTATTATAGCGGGAGTTGCTGCTACTTTACTAACCCATTAATGAAAAGAGAGGCATTTATGTGCTTACTTGCACCAGAAAATCCTTGTCCGATATATGCAATGCCACCGCTGGCGAGAAATGCAATAATTGAAACTCAAAAGAATACACAGACACCTATAGCTATGGCGATAACTGCAGCATTAACAGCGATGTCAATTGCCTGTCAGAATCAGGTTGATGTGTGCAGGCCAGGAAATTTACGTGGGTCCTCTAATATTTACTCTATGATTCTGGCTGATTCTGGTGAAAGGAAAACGACCGTGGATAAAGTGTTTATGAAAGCATTTTATCTCAGGGATGAAGCCCTGGCGGAAGAATACGCGAAACTGGTTGAGAATTACAGTACAGAAAAGGAAATATGGGAGCAAAAACAAAAAGCACTGGAGTCAAAACTTCATAAAGAGATTCGTGCCGGTAAAGATTATAAGACAACAGAATCAGAGCTTAAAACACATCTGAATAAGTGTCCTGTTCCACCACAGATACATCGAACAATTTTTAATGATACAACGATAGAGGGAATGTTAAAATATTATTCTGATAGCAATCGCTCTTTTGCTCTTGTATCCAGTGAAGGTGGGATAATTTTTGACAGCCGGGCAATGAGTAAACTGGGAATACTTAACTCTTTGTGGGATGGTGGTTCTCTTTTCATCGACAGGAAATCATCTCCCGGAATTTTTTTGAAGGAACCAAGACTGACGATATCGGTGATGGTTCAGCCTGATGTTTACCACAAAGGTTTTTGTACACGAAAAAAAGAACTTGTGAAAACGTCGGGACATCATGCAAGGTTTTTGATGTGTCAACCAACATCAACGCAGGGGACAAGGATAATAACCGGAGATAATTATTCATCACAGTATCAGGATTTGTTTGAACAGAGGATAAATGAACTCATTGATGAAAGCCTGGCGATGAGGGGAGAGCGGCGTTGCCTTCACTTTTCTCCTCAGGCAGCCAGAATCTGGACGGACTATTACAACGATGTGGAATCGAAGATGTCGGTTCTGGGGCCTTTAAGAGACTTCAGAGAATATGCTGCTAAAAATGCAGAGTATATGGCAAGACTGGCAGGACTTATTCACCATTTTAGCGGTGAGGAAGGTGACATTTCCCCCTACACTGCTGAAATGGCGAGAGAATTAGCAATATGGTATGGTAATGAGTATGTTCGGTTATCCAGTCCGTTAACGTTTGAAAACTCTGCCCTGACCGTACCTGTGCGACTCATTCCAGAGGAGCTTGAACTTTTTAACTGGATAAAAAGCTATTGCATTGAGAAGGGGATCCCCTGTATGAAAAAAAATGACATTTTACAGCGTGGTCCGAACCGTTTCCGGAAAAAGGATAAAATCAATTGGTTACTGGATTTACTGTATGAACAAAACAGAGTTGTACCGGTTATTGAGGGAAAAACGTGGTATGTCGCACCTAACTTTGACCTCTGAACGACTTAATCGTTGAGTAACATATAGTCTCCTCTGCTACTTGCGGAGGAGACTAATGCCTTTACCATGTCAGCGTTGTTGTATTACAGAACTCTGGTACAGGTCAGTCAGCAAATATAACTGGTATAACCATTATTTACTATTGGATAGAGTGTTGCTCAGGATATTGCTGGCTTTAGTCCTAGATGAGGAGGTTCCCTCATTGTTCTCGTGTTCAATAAATAATTTAGGTTAATTAGTATTATTAGTGGGAGTTATGTGATCTGTTATATTGTTTTATCTCTTTTTATCGTATTGTCACTCCTCTTTACGCTAACCATTCTGTTTAGTCTGTAGCTGTGTACTTGACACCAGATGCGTGCCAGAACTCTATTAGAAATATATTATCTTTATTTCGTATGTTATAGCTCCGTTACAGTTTATAGGTATGGGAAAATATAATATTTTCTGTGTGTAATAATCTTCTTGTGGTGAGGTTAAATATCTGTAGAGTCTCTCTGCAGAGCCTCTGTTTTTATTTAATGGTGCGGAAGTGTCAATAGTGGTGTTGTCTGTGGCTACCCGATATTGACTTTTGTGAAGATCAGATTACTTCCTGTAAGTGATTGAATGATGCTTTCTTAAACTCAATTCTATGAGGTGTGTTTTTACCATTGTAATTCGTACTGTTCCTCAGTTTAAGAGAGTCTCTGAATCTATTACCTCATGACAGCAATGAGGTAATGCAAAACAGTTTTATCAGGTTGTCTGTGATGCTGGTTTACTTCGTTTATTAATGCCGTGGTACAGCGTTTCTGTACTCTCAGTATTTACGTAATTTCCTCTTCCTGTGAGTTTTATAAAGTAAGGACTATAAAATGTATAATGCTAATCCCAATTACGAGATGAATTTCATGATTCTGAAAGATGTGAATGAACACATGGAAGGTCTGTTTCAACGTTTTTCTAAACTGTTGCCTTTCAGAATTGATTTTGCCTACAAGAAAGGCACGCCCAGTTTCGGGCATTCCTGTAAGCACAGTATGTGTATGGAAATATACCGCTTACTTAGCGAAACCCAGACGATGTTGGCGGGATATTACTGGGTTATGGAATATACACCAAACAAAGGGCTTCATATTCATTTTATCGGCTACCTGGATGGACAACGTCACAAGAACTCTTATCAGATATCCAGGCAACTGGGAGATATCTGGAGGCGGATCACGGAAGGGGATGGTTATTTTCACCTTTGCCGGGCTAAAGACAAATACCCTGTGTGTATCGATCACGTGATTCACTATAGTGATAAGTCCGCGGTAGACGACTTACGTTACGCCCTCAGCTACCTGGCCAAACAGGATCAAAAAGAACTTGGTATTATTTGGTGGCATAGCAGACTTCCCGAAAAAAGTAACCGGGGCCGACCACGACATAACTGAATTATGGGGGCTTATGCCCGAACTATCGTAATTTATTGCGTGGATTTGTCGTTAATGCGTAGCTTTGTCCTCAGCGCAGGGGACGGGACTATGACACTTTGAACGTCATCTTGGGTGTAGTGACTTTTAACGTCAGATGATGCATAAGGGCCTTTCGCTAAGAGGCTCTGTTTACACAATTAAATAAATTGTCAACGCCACGATTTTTGACCGTTAGGGGATGGGTGAGTAGACCCGTCGGTCACCCGGGCGGGCCCCTCCGCAGAACCGGACGTGCGGAACTACCGCATCCGACTCCCGACAGATCAGTGTTCCCACACACATTTCAGCAAGAAGCGAACAGTGAACGGGTTTTCCATCTCGATGGAAAACCCAGCATTTTCAGGATTATATTCAGCGTTTTCCACGTCATTCGGCGACGCCCACCTTTACGATTAAACCATCTGTAGATTATTCGCGTACTTTGGAATATAAACTGCCTCACACGCCTCTGGTTATCAGATATACAGTGATAATTTATCCAGCCTCTGATTACTCTGATGATGGTATTCAGAACAAGCCTTTTATTGGGGGCATTCAGATTTCTCCAGAGGAAATCTCTGAGGCCCTTTAGTTTGGCTGCGAAACGATCTTTCCGGCTGCTTAACTTTAAACGCCAGTGTCCTTTTCGTGTTTTACCCCAGTAGCATGTGAATCCCAGAAAATTAAACGTAGGCAGGCGTTTTCCCGACTGGTTAGCTCTCATTGCTGCTATATGACCCGCGGGAATTAATTGTGATTTATCACAATGCAACTCCAGACCATATTTATTCAGCCTTTTCGGTAGCCTCCTAAAGAAGCGTTTTGCTTCACTAAAGAACTCAAAGGTAAATACCATATCATCAGCATACCTCACCATCTCAGCCCGCCCATGGATGTGTGAACGCGTGATTTGAGCAAACCATTCGTCTATTACATGATGCAGGTAGATATTAGCGAGTATTGGCGACAGGGCCGAACCCTGCGGGCAACCCTGTTCATTCTCTGATATCTCTTTCCCCCTGATAACAGGTGCCGTTATTGAGACCTCGACCAGCCTGAGAAAACGACGATCTGATGTCTTCTTCCGCAGTAAATTCATCAATTCAGTATGTGGAATTGTGTTGAAATACTTTCGGATGTCGATTTCCACCACCGCGCCATTCCAGTTGCGGAACGTTTGCTGTTGCAAAGCCTTCAAAGCAGCATGACAATTTAATCCCGGTCGGAAACCGTATGAGCAGGGCAGAAACAGTGGCTCATAGACACTGCTGAGAATATCGCTGACAGCAAGTTGCACCAGTTTATCCTCGATGCACGAGAGAGCCAGCGGCCGTTTACTGCCGTCCTCTTTTGGTATCTCCGTGATTCTTGCCGCTTGCGGGTGATACGTCCCTCTGCGTATACGCACGATGAGAGAAGTAATGTTCTCATCAAGGCGTTCACTGTAAGCGGCTTTAGTCCATACCATCAATACCTGTAGCCTTATTCCCGTCGAGTAGCAGGAATTGTCCTTTCAGCATGTCAACGTTCACCAGATGCCCCAGATTACTGAACATCTTATGTTTGTTGGCTGCTGATTTCTCGCCTATACGCTCAAGTTTCGTTAACCATGATAGTCCGTCGTTGCTGTGTACGGTCATTGTTTCTCTCTCACGTTCGATCTGTCCGTCAGCCCTTCGATCCACGATCATTACTCGCTTCATCACTACTATGGCTGACTCCGACTTCCTGATACCCGTTTCTGTGGTCTTGTGTTTTCGCACTTGTACCTGAGATACTCGTTCCCTTGAGAGGCATCAGGAGCTCCTGGGTTCCACACTGTTCTCTGCAAACACGCCGACGCCTGCGGCTCCGGTGTGTGCGGTTGCATGGATGCTCGCCAGTGTGACCATGCAACCGCTGTTGCCTGCAAGCTGAACGAAACTTTCGGCACACACGATTAAAATGTATTTCGGATCTGTCACGTTCACCAGTTGGTTTCGGCTCGGGTGCTTCGCTGTCTACGCTTCATCTCCTTTGTTACCGCCGGAGATGCAAGACTCGCTACGTAGAGGTCTGGCTGGTCCTTTCTACGGAGGGACTTACACCCTCAAGATCAGTGCAGCTTTGCCCAGCGCACCGTTCATCTCATTCCCAGAAGTGCAGTGCTTTCATTCTTAATTTGGCGATCTCAGGCATAACAGAGTGTTTCATCGCATAGATGGCTGCACGGTGATAACCCAAATACCCGACGCCGACATGTTGCATTAACATAGCAATCTCCCTTTACTTATCCGGAGGCAGTTGCAATATCTCTGTGAACTTACACACATGGTGGTAATAATATTTTTAAATCATATGGCTATCATGATGAAGCAATTCATTACCAAGCAGACGATCCACTCGTTTAATTTTGTTTTTGACTTGTGCGTTGCCGGGCAAATAACGTCTAATACTGGTCAGCATGAGAAATGTGCCCTTAATGAGCGCAGTGGTGGCATCCAGTAGAGAATTTTGTAGATATTTGTGAAACGGCGCGAGAGCATCACGGAAAAAATTCTGACATACATGACGAGTAGGCATAGAGTTGATCTCCCTGAATTGATAGCACAAATCAGTAAATCACAAAACCCTATGCCTGCCTTTGTTTACTCGCGCATTTCTAGAGATTCCTCATAGCTAGGATAGACTTTAACATACGCAGCGTAGATGACAAAAATGTTGGCTTAGTGCGCGTCCGGCGCCGTGATGTCGGCGCTGATGCGCAGATCGTTCTCATCAAAGACCATGCAGAAGCGCTCATCGAAGGCCAGATTAATCTTCTGCCACGGGCGGAAATGGACGTCGCCGGGCAGCAAAACCTTGACGTTATCGTGGCCGTAGCACTGGCCAAACAGGTAGGTATTGTTACCCAGACGTTCCACCACTTCACATTGAAACTCCACTACCGTACCAGTAGTGACCTCCGGAGTGAGGTGTTCTGGCCGGATCCCTAACGTTACCGCAGCGCCGGGCTTCAGCGGTTGGGTGGCGATATTCAGGGTCAGCTGATGGTCCTGCGCGAGGGTGACCGTTAAGCATTCCGGCTGCCAGTCGCTGACGACGGCCGGCAAAAAGTTCATCTTCGGCGAGCCGATAAAGCCGGCGACGAATTTGTTGACCGGATTGTAATACAGGGCCATCGGCGAACCCATTTGTTCGACTTTCCCGTGGTTCATCACCACGATTTTATCGGCCAGGGTCATCGCTTCCACCTGATCATGTGTGACATACACCATGGTGGTTTTCAGTTCCTGGTGCAGACGGGCAATATGCAGGCGCATATCGACGCGCAGCTCCGCATCAAGGTTAGAGAGCGGCTCATCGAACATAAACACCCGGGGATTACGCACGATCGCGCGGCCAATGGCCACGCGCTGCCGCTGTCCTCCGGAGAGCTGCTTCGGTTTACGGTCCAGCAGGTGCGAGAGCTGCAGGGTTTTGGCCACCATTTCCACCTGGCGGCGGATCTCCTCCTTCGGCACTTTATTCACCTTCAGCCCGTAGCCCATATTCTCCGCCACGGTCATATGCGGATAGAGCGCATAGGACTGGAAGACCATTGCCACGCCACGGCGGGCGGGCACCACATCATTCATCACCTCATCGCCGATCAGCACTTCTCCTTCGCTGACCTCTTCCAGCCCGGCAATCATGCGCAGCAGCGTCGATTTTCCACAACCGGAAGGGCCGACGAAAACGGCAAACTCGCCATCTTCAATATCGAGATTGACCTGGTGCAGCGTCACCGTGCTGCCGAACCTTTTGGTGACATTCCTCAGTCGTATATTGGACATCCACATTCCCCGGAGTGAGTAGCTGTTATTTGCCGTTGGTTTGTCACTATGTTGAGTATGATTTGTATTACGTATAACAAATCGGTGTGACGATGTTCAACAGCAGTAAAGTCATGGTCTAACTATAACTTCCACGGATTTTGCGCCATACAGGGACGTTTCATTTCTGCAAGGATGATCACACAACTGGCAGATTATGGTAGTTTTATCAACGATCAAAGCGTAGCGTATAACAAAAGCGAATCAGAACATGTTTTCAATGTAATACGGCAGTTTGAAATGATTTATTTTTCTAACTGGCAGACGTAAGTCACATAAAAACCATTAAATTGTTATACCTTCACATGAGGTTGATAATGAAAAAGAACACGCTTGCTGCACTAATCCTTACCACCCTGGCGGTGGGGCAACTCACCAGCCTGCAGGCGCACGCCGCCGGGCAGCTCAACGTCTGGGAAGACATTAAGAAATCCGCGGGTATTAAAACCGCGGTTAGCGATTTTGAAAAGCAGTACAACGTGAAGGTCAATCTGCAGGAGATGCCTTATGCCCAGCAGCTGGAAAAACTGCGTCTCGACGGGCCGGCGGGCATTGGGCCGGACGTGCTGGTGATCCCGAATGACCAGCTCGGCGGCGCCGTGGTTCAGGGACTTCTCTCGCCGCTCAGCGTCGATCAGGCGAAACAGGATGCCTTTACGCCAGCCTCCATCAATGCCTTCCGCATGGACAACGCGCTGTATGGGATCCCGAAGGCGGTGGAAACTCTGGTGCTTATCTACAACAAGGACCTGATCGACAAGCCGCTGGACAGCCTGCAGGCCTGGCTGGACTACTCGAAAACCCAGCGCGAGCAGAACAAATACGGCCTGCTCGCCAAGTTTGACCAGATCTACTACAGCTGGGGGGCGATTGGCCCGATGGGCGGCTATATCTTTGCTAAAAACGACAGCAGCGGCTTTAACCCGCAGCAGGTGGGCCTCAATACCCCCGGCGCAGTGGAAGCCGTCACCTTCCTGAAAAAATTCTATGCCGAGAAGGTCTTTCCGGCGGGGATCCTCGGCGATAACGGGCTGAATGCCATCGATTCGCTGTTTACCGAGAAAAAAGCGGCGGCGGTGATCAATGGGCCCTGGGCCTTCCAGCCATATGAAGCCGCTGGCATTAACTATGGCGTGGCGCCGCTGCCGACCCTACCGGACAGTAAGCCGATGAGCTCCTTCCTGGGCGTCAAAGGTTATGTGGTATCGACCTGGAGTAAAGACAAAGCGATGGCGCAACAGTTTATCGAGTTCATCAACCAGCCGCAGTATGTGAAAGACCGCTATGTCGCCACCGGCGAAATTCCGCCGCTGAAGGCGATGATTGACGATCCGCTGATTAAAAACGACCAAAAGGCCAGCGCCGTCGCTATCCAGTCGGCGCGGGCGGTGGCGATGCCGGGCATTCCGGAGATGGGGGAAGTGTGGGGGCCGGCCAATGCCGCGCTTGAACTGAGCCTCACCGGCAAGCAGGCGCCGCAGGCCGCGCTCGATAATGCGGTGAAACAGATCACGATGCAGATCGAAGCAATGCAGGCCAGCAATCAGTAATTCACCGTTACGTGAAGTCACCGAGCGGGAGGGGGACCTCCCGTTTGTAGAAGGAGTTGAGTGTGAGCATCCATTCCAGCGAAAATTTTGGCGACGCGCGCGGGCCCGGGCGGCATGCGTGGTGCGGCCTGCTACTGGCAATCGTGCCGGGTTTCGGTCAGTTTTATCATCGCCAGTGGCTGAAAGGGCTGGTCTTCCTGGCGCTGCTGAGCAGCTTTCTGGGTATTTTTTATGATTTCCTGCGCGAGGGGCTGTGGGGGCTATATACCCTAGGCGAGGAGGTACCGCGCGATAACTCTATCTTCCTGTTAGCCGAGGGGATTATCAGCGTGCTGATCGTCGCCTTTGGCGTGCTGATCTATTTCCTCTCGCTGCGTGATGCGTGGCTCAACGGTAAAAAACGTGATGAGGGGAGCGTTCTCAACAGCGTGCGTAAGCAGTACCAGATGCTGCTAAGCGACGGCTTTCCGTACCTGATGATCACCCCGGGTTTTATTTTGCTGGTCTTTGTGGTGATCTTTCCGATTCTTTTTGGTTTTGCCATCGCTTTCACCAACTACAACCTGTACCACACGCCGCCAGCGAAGCTGGTTGACTGGGTGGGGCTGAAAAACTTCGTCAATATTTTCACCCTCTCCATCTGGCGCTCCACCTTCCTGGATGTGCTGCAGTGGACCGTGGTATGGACGCTGCTGGCGACCACTCTGCAGTGTACGGTGGGCGTGTTGTTGGCGATTCTGGTCAACCAAAAAGATCTGCGCTTTAAACCGCTGATCCGCACCATCTTTATTTTGCCGTGGGCGGTGCCGGGGTTTGTCACCATCCTCGTCTTTGCCGGGATGTTCAACGACTCCTTTGGGGTCATCAACAACGCGATCCTTTCATTCTTCGGCATCAGTCCGAAGGAATGGCTCACCGATCCGTTCTGGACCAAAACGGCGCTGATTATGATGCAGACCTGGCTTGGCTTCCCGTTTGTGTTTGCCATGACCACCGGCGTGCTGCAGGCGATCCCGGACGATCTGTATGAAGCCGCAACGATGGACGGCGCCAGCGCGTTTACCCGTCTGCGCACCATCACTCTGCCGCTGGTGCTGTACGCGATCGCGCCGATCATCATCACCCAGTACACCTTCAACTTTAATAATTTTAACATCATTTACCTGTTCAACAACGGCGGCCCTGCGGTGGTGGGTTCTAACGCCGGCGGGACGGATATTCTGGTGTCGTGGATCTATAAGCTGACGATGTCCTCGTCGCAGTACGCCATCGCGGCGACCATCACGATCCTGCTGTCGATCTTTGTCGTCGGCCTGGCGCTGTGGCAGTTCCGCGCCACCAAATCCTTCAAAAATGACGACATGGCGTAAGGGAAGCAACATGGCTCAATCACCCAGTATTAAACGCGAAAAGTGGATCCGACTCTCTCTCACCTGGCTGGTGGTCATCCTGGTCTCGGTGGTGATTATCTATCCGCTGGTCTGGACGGTCGGGGCATCGCTGAACGCCGGCAATAGCCTGCTCAGTACCTCAATCATTCCGGAAAATGTGTCGTTCCAGCACTATGCCGATCTGTTCAATGGCAATGTGAATTACCTCACCTGGTACTGGAACTCGATGAAAATCAGCTTCCTGACCATGGTACTGACCCTGATTAGCGTTAGCTTTACCGCTTACGCCTTCTCCCGCTTCCGCTTTAAAGGGCGGCAGAACGGGCTGATGCTGTTCCTGCTGCTGCAGATGATCCCGCAGTTTTCTGCGCTGATTGCGATCTTTGTCCTGTCGCAACTGCTTGGCCTGATTAACAGCCATCTGGCGCTGGTGCTGATCTACGTCGGAGGGATGATCCCGATGAATACCTGGCTGATGAAAGGGTATCTCGATGCGATCCCTAAAGACCTGGATGAGTCCGCTCGCATGGACGGTGCCAGCAGCTTTCGCATCTTTATCGAGATCATCATGCCGTTGTCGAGGCCGATCCTCGCGGTGGTGGCGCTGTTCTCGTTCACTGGGCCGCTGGGGGATTTCATCCTCTCCAGTACCATCCTGCGTACCCCGGATAAATACACGCTGCCTATCGGTCTGTATAACCTGGTGGCGCAAAAAATGGGTGCCAGCTACACCACCTACGCGGCGGGGGCGGTGCTGATCGCCGTACCGGTGGCGATCCTCTACCTGGCGTTACAAAAATACTTCGTCTCCGGCCTGACCTCGGGCAGCACTAAAGGATAAGCACATGAAAAGATTCACACCCGCATGGCTTGCGGTTTGTCTGGCATGCAGTTTTTCCACCTCTTCTCTGGCCGCGGACGAGCTTGAAACCCGCGCCTTTCAAGGCATGCCGGCGGACTTTATCAAAGGCGCGGATATCTCCACGTTGCTGGACGCCGAAAAGCACGGGGCGACGTTCTACGATCAGAATAATCAGCGCAAGGATCCGATCGCTATTCTGAAAGAGAACGGCGTCAACTATGTCCGCCTCCGTCTGTGGGTGGATCCGCAATCGGCGAGCGGCGAGGACTATGGCGGTGGGAACAATGATCTGGCCACCACCCTGGCGCTGGCGAAGCGGGCGAAAGTCCAGGGGATGAAACTGCTGCTTGATTTTCACTACAGCGATTTCTGGACCGATCCCGGCAAGCAGTTCAAGCCGAAAGCTTGGGAAAAGATGGATTACCCGCAGCTGAAAACGGCAATTCATGACTATACCCGCGATACCATCGCCCGCTTTAAGCAGGCGGGCGTGCTGCCGGATATGGTGCAGATTGGCAATGAAATCAACGGCGGCATCCTGTGGCCGGAAGGGAAAAGCTGGGGGCAGGGGGGCGGCGAGTTCGACCGACTGGCCGGCCTGCTGAACTCGGCCATTGATGGCCTGAAGGAGAATCTACGTAACGGCGAGCATGTGAAAATCATGCTGCATCTGGCCGAAGGGACCAAGAACGATACCTTCCGCTGGTGGTTTGATGAGATTGACAAGCGCCATGTACCGTATGACGTGATTGGTCTGTCGATGTACACCTACTGGAATGGGCCGATCAGCGCCCTGAAGGCCAATATGGATGACATCAGCAAACGCTATAACAAAGACGTCATCGTCGTCGAGGCGGCCTATGCCTATACCCTAGCCAACTGCGATAACGCGGAAAATAGTTTCCAGGCGAAAGAAGAAAAGGATGGGGGATATCCCGCCACCGTACAGGGGCAATATAACTATATTCACGATTTAATGCAGGCGGTGGTTAATGTGCCTGACCAGCGTGGTAAAGGTATTTTCTATTGGGAACCAACATGGATTGCCGTGCCGGGAAATACCTGGGCCACGCCGGCGGGAATGAAATATATCTATGACGAGTGGAAAGAGGGTAATGCGCGTGAAAATCAGGCGCTATTTGATTGCCAGGGAAAAGTATTGCCGTCGGTAAAAGTATTTAATTGATTTTTTTGTCGTTCTTTTCAGGAAGTTTATTATGAATAAATTTGCACCTTTACATCCGAAGGTTAATACGCTGCTGCATGGCGCGGATTATAATCCGGAGCAATGGGAGAATGACCCCGATATTATTGATAAAGACATTGCCATGATGCAGCAGGCAAAATGCAATGTGATGTCGGTGGGAATATTTAGCTGGGCGAAACTGGAGCCACGCGAAGGGGTGTTTGATTTCGCCTGGCTGGACACTATTCTGGATAAATTGTATGCCGCCGGTATACATGTTTTTCTGGCCACGCCGAGCGGCGCGCGTCCGGCGTGGATGTCGCAACGCTATCCGCAGGTTCTGCGGGTGGGGCGCGATCGGGTGCCGGCCCTGCACGGCGGCCGTCACAATCATTGTATGTCGTCGCCGGTCTATCGCGAGAAGACTCTGAAAATCAATAGCCTGCTGGCTGAACGTTATTCCTCACACCCGGCGGTGCTGGGCTGGCATATTTCCAACGAATATGGCGGCGAATGCCATTGCGATCTCTGCCAGAATCGTTTTCGCGACTGGCTGAAGGCGCGTTACCAGACCCTGGAGAATCTCAACCAGGCCTGGTGGAGCACCTTCTGGAGCCATACCTATACTGACTGGTCGCAGATTGAATCGCCTGCGCCGCAGGGCGAGATGTCGATCCACGGTCTCAATCTTGACTGGCATCGCTTTAACACCGCTCAGGTGACCGATTTTTGCCGCCATGAAATTGCTCCGCTGAAAGCGGCGAATTCCGCTCTGCCAGTGACCACCAATTTTATGGAATATTTCTACGATTACGACTACTGGCAGCTGGCGGAGGTGCTGGATTTCATCTCCTGGGATAGCTATCCGATGTGGCACCGCGATAAAGACGAAACTGCGCTGGCCTGCTACACCGCGATGTATCACGACATGATGCGCAGCCTGAAGGGCGGTAAGCCGTTTGTGCTGATGGAGTCCACGCCGGGCGCCACCAACTGGCAGCCGACCAGCAAACTGAAGAAGCCGGGAATGCATATTCTCTCCTCGCTGCAGGCGGTGGCGCATGGCGCCGACTCGGTGCAGTATTTCCAGTGGCGGAAAAGCCGCGGTTCGGTTGAGAAATTTCACGGCGCAGTGGTCGACCACGTCGGACATATTGATACCCGCATTGGCCGCGAAGTCTGCCAGCTCGGCGAGATCCTCAGTAAGTTGCCGGAGGTGAGGGGCTGTCGCACCGAGGCGAAAGTAGCGATTATCTTCGACCAGCAGAACCGCTGGGCGCTGGATGACGCCCAGGGGCCGCGCAATCTTGGGATGGAATATGAGAAGACGGTCAACGAGCACTACCGCCCGTTCTGGGAGCAGGGCATCGCCGTCGATGTGATTGACGCCGATGTCGATTTAACGCCGTACCAGTTAGTGATTGCCCCAATGTTATATATGGTGCGCGACGGCTTTGCCGGGCGGGCGGAGGCGTTTGTCGCCAACGGCGGCCACCTGGTGACCACCTACTGGACCGGCATCGTCAATGAGTCCGATCTCTGCTATCTCGGCGGCTTCCCGGGCCCGCTGCGCAATCTGCTGGGGATCTGGGCGGAAGAGATCGACTGCCTGAATGACGGCGAGTTTAATCTGGTGCAGGGACTTGCCGGGAATCAGTGCGGTCTGCAGGGCCCTTATCAGGTGCGCCATCTCTGCGAACTAATCCATACAGAGAGCGCCCAGGCGCTGGCCACCTACCGGGATGATTTTTATGCCGGCCGGCCGGCTGTGACGGTGAACGAGTTCGGGAAAGGCAAAGCCTGGCATGTGGCCTCCCGCAACGATTTAGCCTTCCAGCGCGATTTCTTTACCACCCTGAGCAAGGAGCTGGCCCTGCCGCGGGCGATAGCGACGGAGTTACCACCCGGCGTGGTGGCTACTGCGCGCACCGACGGTGACAACTCTTTTATCTTCCTGCAGAACTACAGCGCCCAAAACCATACCCTGACCCTGCCGCAAGGATATTGGGATTGCCTGACCGACGCGGCGGTGTCGGCTCCACTGACCCTGTCGGCATGGGATTGCCGTATTCTCCGTCGTCACGCGTAATTTCTTCTTTTCCACGCCTGCTCTGACGAGCAGGTTTTTTTTATCTTAAACCTGGAGTTTATTATGGTGAGTTTAAAATCCTTCCTGCACTATTTCTCCCCAGCGCGTCCGGCACAGCCATTAAGCGAGGCGGAAAAACAGCAAATCGAGGCGCTTATTCAGGCCTTCGGCGGCGAAGCGAATATTACGCAAGTGGATGCCTGTATTACGCGTCTGCGCGTGACTGTTCGTCATCTTGCAGACGTAGATACGGACGCATTACAGCAGCAGGGCGCGCTGGGGGTTATTATTCTTTGTCAACAGGTGCATGCTATTTTCGGTAAACAGTCCGATGCGCTGCGTCAGCTTCTGGATGAACATTTTGCTGCCCGGAAATAAATAAAACGGGATAACCTGAAAACAGGTTATCCCGAAAATAAGACAAAGACAGCAGTGGCAATAAAGTTTACCGGAAGATAATTAACAGTCTTACAGCAGGAAATAAAAATAACGTATGAGTCTTAACCGTGTGCGATTACCACCAGGCCTCAACCTGCACGCCGAAATTCCAGGTATTATTCGCCGTCTGGTCTTCAAACGGTTTTCCATCTTCGGAGTCATTCAAATACGAAGCAAAAATGCGTAATTCCGGACGTGACATAAAGTCTGGCCCGTCCGCCAGGCCCAACGCAATGGTGTATTTCTCACCCGCCTGTTTGTAGCTGGTGCCATTGTTGTAGCTGTCTTTCTGATAGAAACCGCCAACTTCGCCAATCAGGCGCACGTAGTCGGTAAACTGGTACTGTCCGCGGGCGACCAGCGACAGCATCCGCGTTTTGTCGGTATAGTCGGTAATGTCATCCGCCGAGCCCCAGGTCAGAACGTGGTTGATAGAGAACTTTTCAGTAATCGGGATCAGGCCGGTGTTAATCACACGATAACCGGTGGCGTCATTCACGTAGTTCCACATATCGTACCAGCCGCCGCCCTGGGAGACCATGTTCTGCGCCAGGCCTTTGTTGGCGTACTGCAGCACGGTTTTGTTATAGCCACCCAGCATATCCTGACTGATTTCACCGGTCAGCATGACGCCGTTGTCAGCATCGTACAGTCCGCCATAGCTATCCTGTTTTTTCGTGGTGTTTGGCATCGCGTAGTCGATACCGAATTCGGTCCACGAGCCCGCCCACGGCTTCCAGCCCGCGTAGCGTAAATCGATATAGTTGATATTGACGTTGCTGTCGCCATCGACGCGATAGTCAACATCGTTGGCATCGCCGCGGATCCAGGCCAGCGAGACGGCGCCCGGGCCGAGAGTATAGTTTTCCACCCCGGCTCCGGAGCCGGAAATGTTCCAGTATTTGGTATCGATGATATGCAGATCATGGCGCTGGTAGTAACGTTTACCGCCCCAGATCACAGCATTTGGATCGCCAGGGATCAGCCCCTTTATCTGCAGGTTCAACTGACGTAAGCCGAACTGTGCATCATCGTTCAGCGTGGTTTCATTATCGTTAGAGCCGTCGGAGACCATGCTGACCATACTGTCGAGATAGAAGCTGACGTCATCTTTCTTATAGACTTCAGAGCCCAGCTCCAGCTCGCCATAGGTATCCGACTCGTTCCCCAAACGGCCCAGCTTATTTTTTTGCCATTCCACTTCGCTACCGTCGCTGGAGACTCCAACCCCGGCGCGCATATAGCCATGGAAATCGATCGTTGGGATCGCGGCGGAAGCCGCAAACGCGGAAGGAGCAATTAGCGCAGCGGCTAACGCGACTGAAAGAGCACGCAGTGTAGTGTTCATCTCTATCCTCTTATTGTTTTGTATTACGTTCACATAACTAATGTAATAAAATGTCTAAATGTAACTACAGGCAAATGAGATATGATTGTTTTGTGACTAACTGCAAATAATCACACTAGTTTTTGTTGCGATAGGTGAGGTTATTCACAATTCACTGTATTGTGAACGTAATACTTTTTTAGGTGATATTTTGCAGCGTGAGGTGGCGGTGAGCGTTTTTTTAAATGGCCCCTGTTACAATCATGAGATAACAACATAAGGAACCGGAGCATGAAGTCTAAAAGCGCTACTCTGGAAGACGTTGCCCGTCATGCGGGCGTCTCTTACCAGACCGTGTCCAGGGTACTCAACAAATCTGCCAATGTATCCGAAGCGACGCGCCGCAAGGTGGAGAAATCGATAGAGGCATTACGCTATGTGCCAAACCGGCTGGCGCAGCAGCTGGTGGGAAAGGAGAGTCAGACGGTCGGGCTGGTGACTATTTCGCTGGCCTGGCATGCGCCTTCCCAGGTGGCGACGGCGGTAAAACGTTATGCCAATCTGGAAGGTTATCAGGTTCTGATTTCGATGATCGATGAGAGCGTCAACCAAAGTATCCAGGATTCTATCAATGAGCTGAAATCTCAGCGAGTGGACAAAGTCATTATCAACGTGCCACTGGAGACCGAACAGGCGCAGAAAATCGCCGCTGACAACGATGATATCGTCTGCCTGTTTCTCGATGTTGATCCTTACAGCTCCGTGTTTAACGTTTCGTTTAACCCGGCGGACGGCACGCGGGCCAGCGTCAAATATCTCTATGAGATGGGGCATCGGGAGATCGCGTTGCTGGCAGGACCGGACAGTTCTGTCTCGGCCAAACTCCGGTTAAAAAGCTGGCTGGAGACTTTGCAGGGCTACGGTCTGAAGCCGGTGACCGTCCTGCACGGCAACTGGGATGCGCAAAGCGGCTATGCCGGTGCGCTGCAGATGCTGCGCGAAACGCCCAATTTTAGCGCTGTGCTGGTAGGAAATGACCAGATGGCGTTGGGGGTGCTCAGCGCCTTCCATCAGCATCAGGTGGCGGTGCCGGGTGAGAAGTCCGTCATTGGCTATGACGATACCTACGAAAGCTCTTTTTTCTATCCGTCGTTGAGTACGGTGTCGCTGGATCTCGATCTGCAGGGGAAGGAGGCGGTGCGGCGGATCCTCGCCAGCACCAGCGGTGCGCCGCATACCTCATCCATTCTGCCTGCGCGCTTGGTGATACGCCATTCCAGCGGCGCCCGAATCGAGCAGGGAAAAGATCTGCAGGCCATTGCGGAACAGCTCCGCGCCATCGCCCACACTCTGGCACCCTGACGCCAAAGGCGGGCAAACTCGCCTTATTACCTTATCCTTAAATTGAGTAGGGTGTGATATTTGTCACAGCATGGCGTAATATTATTGAAGTATCCGGAATTGAGTTTGGGAGAGGCGTTTTAATCCAGAGCAGTCAATTCTAGTGCTTATATTGAAAGATTAGGAAAAGTAGCCTTTCTCCAGCAGATCGCAAAGCGTAGGTATATGTTGTCAACGACGGATGAAAAATGCCTCTTCCGCAACCTTGGTGGAAGAAAATGGATGAAACTTTCTGATGAACAAGGAGCTAAGCTGTTTTAAGTTATGGATAACTGTAGCAGTCTCTTAAGACACTGCTACAGTTATCTTGCGGATGGCGCTGCAGTCGACAAATTATTAGCTCTGACGGTATAACCCTCCATCTCCGCGGAAAACGCAAAGCAGCACAATGTCCTGAATGCTTTTAAGCGTAGCGACTTTGTTCATAGTTGTCGTCGGCGCCGGATACAGTATCTACCCTGCTCAGGGCAGACGCTATGACTTGTATTTTCCGTCCGCCACTGGTACTGCCGTAACCCAACTTGTTCACGAAAATTTTTTGCCGGGTCGCTTGCCCCCTTCGCCGGTTCACACCAGCAGTCTTCACAGGCGTTACAAAATTTACAACGTCAACAGGGATTAATAGCCGGAGGTGAGGCCGAGAAACTGTCAGGCACGCTCCATATCGGTATTGATGAATGGATTTGCCCCTATATTTCCAGACACCTGTTATCACTTAACCCATTACTGGCCTGCTGCCGCAGATATTCCCGTGGCGAGCGATAACCCAGTGCACTATGCGGATGCCATTCGTTATAATGCTCGAACGCCTCTGCAAGGTTCTTTGCTGCCGTTAACCCGTCTGGTTT
>ENA-OWOG01000082-OWOG01000082.1-gut-metagenome-genome-assembly--contig:-NODE-82-length-57254-cov-21.483009_pt1 | contig 57254 bp, 57 predicted proteins | sample MGYA00248249_ERZ651793 | MGnify/ENA primary metagenome ERZ651793 (study PRJEB26908, sample SAMEA4031700) | gut metagenome | biome: gut; feature: normal infant; material: stool | place: China | collected 2015... | reverse complement strand
AGGTCTTTAACACGACCGCCACGGATCAGGATCACGGAGTGCTCCTGCAGGTTGTGACCTTCACCACCGATGTAGGAGGTGACTTCGAAACCGTTAGTCAGACGCACACGGCAAACTTTACGCAGTGCGGAGTTCGGTTTCTTAGGAGTGGTGGTATATACACGAGTACATACGCCACGTTTCTGCGGGCAGGCTTCCAGCGCCGGCACGTTGCTCTTTGCAACTTTGCGCGCGCGTGGTTTGCGTACCAGCTGGTTAATTGTTGCCATTAAATAGCTCCTGGTTTTAGCTTTTGCTTCGTAAACACGTAATAAATCGCCTCATATAATATGAGGACGCAGAATTTTAGGGCGGTGCCGAAAAGGTGTCAAGAAATATACAACAATCCCGCCATTACCAGGCCAACTGACCCGCATGTTTGACGGTCAGTCTGACGAACTCAGTATAGCTAACCCTGATGACGCTGTCCGCAATTTGACCAGTCAGCCCGCGGGCTTCGATATCTTCTTGCAGAGCGTAGATGGAGATGGGGGCAGATTGCAGGATTTCAAGGAAACGCCCTTCCGCGATGGCGGCGATAACGCCGTCCGACAGCAGGAGAAGATCGTCACCCTCTTTTATCAAACGGCGCATCGTCGCTATATCGGCGTGCCAGGGGGATGTGCTTAGTGTGTGGAGCATTCAGGCCTCAGAAACGCAGTATCACGTTAAAATCATCAAGCCGGGCGCGTAGAGCCTCTGGCTCCAGCCATTCACCATCAACGACCCATGGCGTAGCAGAATTCAGACCGCGCTCCCGTGCTGAAGCAGCGCAAATCCAGCACTGTTCGATATCGTATAGCGATAAGAGTTTGAAGGTGGAGATATAGTCGCGCGCCAGCACCGCGGCAGGCCGCTGCTCTGGAAGCAGCTGAAATACGCCATCGCCCACGAAGAAAACGCCGATCTCTTCGGTCAGGGCTGAGGTTGCCAGCAAGGCGTCCAGCCCTTCCCTGCCCGACGCTGAACCATGGGGCGCAGAGGAAAAAATAAAGGCTACGCGTTTCATCAGAACTGCACCATGCGATCGCAGGTTAACGCGGCTTCCGCCAGCGCGCCCAATCCACTCAGGGTAAAGCCCAGCTGCAAATTATGCGCAGGCAAACTCAGCTGCCGGGCCTCCTGTTCATCAGTGATTCCACGGCGTAAAGCTGCGGCTACACAGATATGCAAGGAAACAGCGTGTTCGTCATGCAGCGCCTGCCAGGCCCGAACCAGATCAAACTCGTCGCTAGCGGGAGCCGTAAGCTGATTCGCGTTGTAGACGCCTTCACGATAGAAAAAGATGCTTAGCAGCTCGTGCCCTTCCTGCAAAACGGCTCGGGCAAACTGTAATGCGCTGCTGGCCTGCTGGGTACCGTAAGCGGGGCCCGTCACCGTAATGGCAAAGCGCATTATTTTTCCAGCCCCTGGAAATCTCCGCTTTTGAACTGACGAATGTAGAGATAGACCGTGTGCTTAGAGATGTTCAGCCGATCGGCCACCTGGTTAATGGCATCCTTGATATCAAAGATCCCTTTCTCATAGAGGTTCAGGACGATCTGCCGATTTTTGGCGTTGTTAGAAACGTTACGGTCAGCGTTTACCTCTTCAATCGTGAACTCAAGCGTCTGGGCAACCAGATCGTCAACCGATGAAGCAAAGTTGACCTGCGAGTTTACCTCCGTTGTTTCCGGCGGAATAAAGGTGCTCATTATTTGTGAGAACGGCACATCAAGATTCATGTTGATGCACAGCAGGCCGATAACCCGATGGTCACGGTTGCGGATGGCGATTGTGACCGATTTCATCAGCACACCGCTTTTGGCGCGGGTAAAATAGCATTTGGAAACGCTGCTATCGGCTCCAGTCATATCGTGCAGCATGCGCAGCGCAAGGTCGGTAATTGGCGAGCCGATTTGTCGGCCGGTGTGTTCACCGTTGGCGATACGAATAGCGGAACATTTTAAGTCCTGCAATGAGTGCAATACGATTTCACAGTGGGAACCGATGAGCATCGCTAACCCGTCCACTACCGCTTCATAGGATTTGAGGATATCGAAGTCGGTCTGGTCAAAAGGACGTTGATCCAGTAAATCAAGCTCACTGGTCTCGTTGGTTAAAAGCGACCTGGACATGGAAAAAAGCACTCCTTTTCAGGAGCCTGTCGTTATCGTCAGGGCAGGCTCATCATCATTATTAATCTATCTAAAGTAATACAGCGCCTGAGGTTCTTTCCAGTTTTAATTATATCTGCCCGCAATAAAAAAGCCGCCGCCTCTGGAGGCGGCGGCTTAAAACCAATTACTTCTTAGCGTCAGCGGCAGGGGCTTCAGCGGCTGCTTCAGGCTTGGCATCTGCTTTCGGGGCCGGTTTAATATCCAGCAGCTCTACATCAAATACCAGAGTAGAGTTCGCCGGGATACCCGGTACGCCGGTTTTGCCGTAAGCCAGATCCGGTGGAATGACCAGCTGGATTTTACCGCCTTTCTTGATGTTCTTCAGGCCTTCGGTCCAGCCCGGGATCACGCCGTCCAGGCGGAAGGAAAGCGGCTCGCCGCGGGTGTAGGAGTTATCAAACTCTTTACCGTCGATAAGCGTACCTTTGTAGTTAACCACAACGGTATCGCTGTCTTTCGGCGCTTCACCGGTACCGGCTTTCTCAACTTTGTACAGCAGGCCAGATTTAGAGGTTTTCACGCCTTTCTCTTTCGCGAAGGCGTCACGGTAAGCTTTGCCTTTCGCTTCATTCTCAGAGGCGTCTTTTTCCATTTTCTGCTGAGCAGCCGTTTTTACACGGGTTTCAAACGTCTGCAGAGTCTGTTCGATCTCCTGATCGGATAGTTTGCTCTTATCAGCAAAAGCGTCCTGAACACCGGCGATCAGCTGATCTTTATCTAATTTGATGCCCAGTTTTTCTTGTTCTTTCAGGGAGTTTTCCATGTAACGTCCCAGCGATGCACCCAGCGCATAAGCAGATTTCTGATCGTCATTTTTGAATGCCGATTTGCTGTCCGTTGCGGGTGCCGCTTTCGCTGTCGTCTCAGCAGCGAAGCTCAGCGGTGCATTCAGGGCGACGGCCATTGTGGTCGCCAGCAGCGTTACTTTAAACAGTGATTTCATCCATTTCTCCAGGGCCGGGGCATCTCACCCCAGGGTTATCGTAAAAAACAAAAAACGTACTATAGAACGTTGCAGAACAAATCAACATACAGACGTACCTGAATATCGCCTCATTTAAGACTATTTTTGTATAAATTAGTTTCCCGTCAGACGTAACGATGCTGCACGGATGCTGAAACTTCAGTAGAATCCGCCCGCAGGATAAGACAGAAGAGGTTACTCATGCACGATAGCACTTTAGAGACTCGCCTTGCGGAGCTGGAGAGCAGGCTAGCGTTTCAGGAAATCACTATTGAAGACCTCAACAAAACCGTCACCGCCCACGAGATAGAAATGGCAAGGATGCGCGAACATATGCGCCTGATGGTGGAAAAATTGAAAGCGACTCAGCCATCACACATGGCTTCACAGGCGGAAGAAACGCCTCCTCCGCATTATTAAGACGTAAAAAAAGCGGGTCTCCCCGCTTTTTTCTATTCCGCAACGCGAGCGTAGCGGAATTAATGACAACCACAGCCGCCGTTACCGCCGCAACCGCCTTTGCCGTGTTCGTGGCCATGGTCATGGCCGTGACCGCCGCAGCAACCGTCATGATCGTGGTCGTGGCCATGATCGTGGCCGTGAGCACCGTGTACATGACCATGCTCCAGCTCTTCCGCCGTTGCTTCGCGAATTGCGACAACTTCAACGTTGAACTTCAGATTCTGACCAGCCAGCATGTGGTTACCGTCAACAACAACGTGTTCGTCACCCACTTCGGTAATTTCTACCGGTACCGGACCCTGATCGGTTTCCGCCAGGAAGCGCATGCCAACCTGCAGCTCATCAACGCCCATAAATACGTCTTTAGGCACGCGCTGAACCAGGTTTTCGTCGTACTGACCGTACGCGTCATTAGCGCCGACTTCGACGTCAAATTTGTCGCCTACATCGTGGCCGTCCAGCGCGTTTTCCAGGCCGGAAATCAGGGAACCGTGACCATGCAGGTAGTCAAGCGGCGCGCTTACCGGAGACTCATCAACCAACACACCGTCTTCTGTACGTACCTGATAGGCCAGGCTGACCACCAGGTCTTTTGCTACTTTCATGATATCTCCTGAGCATGGGAAGAATAGTGGCGCAGATTGTAGCGGAATTCTGCAGCCGTGTACCCTCTAGCTTAAAAAAAGCCGATAGATAACGCTAGTCCGGATGAAAAATGCCTATCACTTGCTCTTCTTTGCGAACATGCTCGCGGACCTCTTTATCCGCCTCACGCATCTGATGCCCGCACTTAACGCACTCAACAATATCGACATTATTCTCACGCCACATCGCCAGTGAATCCTGAGCCTGGCACGCCGGACATTTCGCACCGGCAATAAAACGTTTACGCACAGCCATATCATTTACCTTTATTCAAATTCATCCCAGCCGTCTAACTGCCTGCTCTCTTTTTGCATCTCACGCTGAAAGATCTCCTCCAGCTCGCGTCTGGCTTCCCGCACGCGGGATATCTGCAGGGTATCACTATGCACCGGCATTAACTCGCGCAGCATCCGCATATCAAGACGCCGAAAGTGGAGCTGAGCGCGCTGCGCCTGATGGGGATGCATACCGAGTGAGATCAGCGCTTTTCGTCCCAGCTCCAGCGCGCTGGAGAAGGTTTCGCGAGAAAATTGCGCCACTCCCGCCTGCAACAGCTCATGGGCCTCAACGCGTCCCCGCGCTCGCGCCAGAATGTGCAGATGTGGAAAGTGTTGTTGACACATCTCCACCAGCTTCATGGTATCTTCCGGCTCGTTACAGGTGATAACGATCGACTGCGCGTCTTCGGCGCCCGCCGAGCGCAGGAGCTCCAGCTGCGTCGCATCGCCAAAATAGACTTTATAGCCATATTTACGCATCAGATTGACCGCGCTGATATCGCGCTCCAGTACCGTGATGCGCATTTTGTTCGCCATCAGCAGACGGCCAATCACCTGGCCGAAACGCCCAAACCCTACGATAATGACCTGCGGTTTGTCATCTTCAACCCACGGCGCCTCACCCTCTTCTTCGGGTTGATTCAATCGCCGCGAAAGCACTTTATCGATTAGCGTCATCAACAGCGGCGTGGTCATCATCGACAACGTCACCGTCACCAGCAGCAGGGCCATCTGATCGTTTTGAAACAGACGAAGCGAAGCGGGTAGTGAAAAAAGCACAAAGGCGAACTCCCCTCCCTGGCTCAGCACGCCGGCAAACTGCACCCGCTCTGAACTGCGCAAACCGTATACCCGCGCCAGAAGATACAGGACAAGACCTTTTACCGTCACCAGCACTGCGACGCTGACCACAACCCACAGCAAATGGGTATAAAGCACCCCAAGATTCAGCGCCATGCCAACGGAAATAAAGAACAACCCAAGGAGAAGACCTTTAAATGGATCAATGGCGATTTCCAGCTCGTGGCGATACTCACTCTCGGCCAGCAGAACGCCGGCGATAAAGGTCCCGAGCGCCATTGACAAACCGAGCGCATCCATAAACAAAGCCGATCCGAGCACCAGCAGTAGCGTTGCAGCGGTGAAGACTTCCCGCACGCCGGATCCAGCGATAAAACGAAATACCGGCCTTAGCAGATAACGACCGCCAACCAGCATTCCGCCGAAGGCCAGTACCTTCATCCCTATGGTGAGCCAGTTAAAATGGTCGTCACCAGAACCCGCAAGCAATGGAACCAGCGCCAGAGCCGGAATCACGGCCAGATCCTGAAACAGCAATACCGAGAAACCCAGCTGTCCAGACTCGCTGCGGCTCATGCCCTTCTCACGCATCAGCTGCAGCGCCATCGCAGTGGAAGACATCGCCAGCCCAATCCCGCCGACCACCGCAGCGCGCCATGAGAAGTCGCTCAGCATAAGCAAACCGCCAAGAATGAGCGCGCTAAAGGCGACCTGAGCGGCCCCGACGCCGAAAATTGAGCTTCTCAGCCGCCACAGTTTGGACGGATTCAACTCCAGTCCGATGATAAACATCAGAAAGACGACGCCTAATTCTGAGAAGTGAAGAATTTCATCAACATCGCTGATGAACCCTAATCCCCAGGGGCCGATGGCGATACCGGCCAGCAGATACCCCAGCACGGCGCCAATACCCAGCCTCGCCGCCAGCGGTACCGCCACCACCGCGGCAAACAGAAATAACACCCCGGCCAGCAGTAAATCAGCTCCCGCCATTTGGACCTCCAGCCATTACAGGATTAGCCAGCCAATCGCGGTAGGCGCGAGCGCGGCTTTTCAGGTCTTCGGGAGATTGCCGACGCGCCCAGTAGACGATAATCGGGCTCATCCAGTGCATACGGCACATGCCGGCAGTCAATTCAAAAGGACGGAGAATGTCATTCATCGGATAACGATGGGCATCGCGCCGGTAGGCGCTCTCCGGCTCACCGGTGGTAATGACGCTACGCCAGTACTTTCCCGCCAGCTGATTCCCTCCCGCCCCGCTGGCAAAGCCGCGGCTGAGCACCCTGTCCAGCCACTCTTTCATCAGCGCCGGGCAGCTCCAGGTATAGAGCGGATGCTGGAAAACAATCACCTCATGCTGGCGCAGGAGATCCTGCTCACAGGCGATATCGATAAAAAAATCCGGATAGTGCGCGTAGAGATCGTGCACGGTCACATTCGACAACTGTAAGGCCGGTTCAAGCAAAACCCGGTTGGCCACGGAATCCTGAGATTCTGGGTGGGCATACAGCAGCAAAACTTTCGCTGTCTGAGACATCTTTCCCCTCCCGAACGTCTTCTGGCGGCCTGTGCAGCGGCTGCGTCCCGACGCAACCAGAATGACTTTGTGTATCATCTTCATTTTGGGCTACCATTGCGGCCCGGTTGAGCGATTCGCTCCACACTACATTATCATAATGACAAATTAACATAGTCAGAACATACGGCGCCTTATGATTGTTTTCTCCTCCTTACAAATTCGTCGCGGCGTACGCGTCCTGCTGGACAACGCCAGCGCTACCATCAACCCAGGGCAAAAAGTCGGCCTGGTGGGTAAAAACGGCTGCGGTAAATCCACGCTGCTTTCGCTTTTGAAAAACGAGATTAGCGCCGATGGCGGCTCGATGACCTTCCCCGGCAGCTGGCAGCTGGCCTGGGTTAACCAGGAAACACCTGCGCTTGCGCAGCCGGCTATTGACTATGTTATTGATGGCGATCGCGAATTCCGCAAGCTGGAGGCGGATCTGCACGCGGCCAACGAACGCAATGACGGTCACGCCATCGCGACGGTACACGGTAAGCTGGACGCTATCGACGCCTGGACCATCCGCTCACGTGCGGCCAGCCTGCTCCACGGGCTCGGTTTCAGCAACGAACAGCTTGAAAGACCAGTGAGCGACTTTTCCGGCGGCTGGCGTATGCGCCTTAACCTCGCTCAGGCGCTGATTTGCCGTTCCGATCTGCTGCTGCTTGATGAACCGACTAACCACCTCGATCTCGACGCGGTTATCTGGCTGGAGAAGTGGCTCAAAGGCTACCCGGGAACCCTGATTCTGATCTCCCACGATCGCGACTTTCTCGATCCGATCGTCGACAAAATTATCCATATCGAACAGCAAACGATGTTCGAGTACACCGGCAACTACAGCTCATTTGAAGTGCAGCGCGCGACCCGTCTTTCGCAGCAACAGTCGATGTACGAAAGCCAGCAGCTGCGCGTCGCGCATTTGCAGAGCTACATCGACCGTTTTCGCGCTAAAGCCACCAAAGCTAAACAGGCGCAAAGCCGTATCAAAATGCTCGAGCGCATGGAGCTCATCGCGCCTGCCCACGTGGATAACCCGTTCCACTTTAGCTTCCGCGCGCCGGAAAGCCTGCCCAATCCGCTGCTGAAGATGGAAAAGGTTAGCGCCGGCTATGGCGAGCGCGTGATTTTAGACTCAATCAAGCTGAATCTGGTGCCCGGTTCGCGCATCGGTCTGCTGGGGCGCAACGGCGCCGGTAAATCAACGCTGATTAAACTGCTGGCCGGTGAGCTACAGCCGCTGCAGGGTGAAATTGGTCTGGCGAAAGGCATCAAGCTTGGCTACTTCGCTCAGCATCAGCTGGAATTCCTGCGCGCGGATGAATCCCCGCTGCAGCATCTTGCCCGCCTCGCGCCGCAGGAGTTAGAGCAGAAACTGCGCGACTACCTGGGCGGTTTCGGCTTCCAAAGCGATAAGGTCAACGAACAGACGCAGCGTTTCTCCGGCGGCGAGAAAGCGCGCCTGGTGCTGGCGTTAATCGTCTGGCAACGGCCAAATCTGCTGCTGCTTGATGAACCCACCAACCACCTCGATCTCGATATGCGTCAGGCGCTAACCGAAGCGTTAATCGATTTTGAAGGCGCGCTGGTGGTGGTTTCGCACGACCGCCATCTGATTCGCTCCACCACCGACGACCTTTATCTGGTGCACGATAGCAAAGTCGAACCTTTCGACGGCGATCTTGAAGACTACCAGCAGTGGCTGAGCGACACGCAAAAGCAGGAAAACCAAGCCTCAGAAGAGCCGAAGGAAAACGGCAACAGCGCCCAGGCGCGTAAAGATCAGAAACGCCGGGAAGCCGAGCTGCGTACGCAAACCCAACCGCTGCGCAAAGAGATTGCCCGCCTGGAAAAAGAGATGGAGAAGTTCAACGCGCAGCTGGCGCAGGCGGAAGAGAAGCTGGGCGACAGCGAATTGTACGATCAAAGCCGCAAAGCGGAACTCACCGCGTGTTTACAGCAGCAGGCTAGCGCGAAGTCCGGGCTGGAAGAGTGTGAGATGGCCTGGCTGGATGCCCAGGAACAGCTGGAACAGATGCTCCAGGAAGGCTAACGGCATGATGCAGTACCAAAAGGCGGGAACGCCCGCCTTTTTTAATCCCTCTCACAGCCGCTTAACGCTGCGCCGCCAGCCGGGCGCGGATCTGCGACAGCGAGGCATAGCCGTACAGCTTGCCATCCAGAAAGCGCGTTTTTAACTCGCCCTGCTGCTCCTGTTCCAGCGTTTGCCCATCGTACAGCTGCAGTTCCCCCAAGGCGTCGCGTTCCACGCGCAGCAGACCGCGCGCTGAGCATTTGAGGCCATTATCGGTTTTCGGCTCCTTAAAGAGGGCTCTTCCCTCGCCGTTCACCTCCCCCCAGGTCGCTTTCATCGCGAAGCCGAAGGTATCGCGGGTGTTGTACTGGTAGGTAAAGGAACCCACGCCAAATACCACATTAGCGCTGGCAAAACCTTTCGCTTCCAGACGGCGCAGGATCTCATCCGCTCTGGCAAGGGTAATGGAATCGCCGTAAATCAGGCCGACATGCGGATCCAGCACCTTATACCCTTTTTCGTTAATCGTACCGCCGAAGATTTCCCACAGAACCTCTACGGAGCCTTTCTCCTCGGCTCTGCGCTCGCTGCTGGTGTCATTGTCAGCTGCGGTGCCGCACAGAATCGCCACCGGATCGCCGCTGTCCGGACGGAATACGACTCGCCCCTGACGCTGCATAATTATCGCCTTCAGCTCGCGGGTGTATTCGGTCAGCACCTGCCAGTAGTCCCAGGTATCCGAGACGATAGAGACGAAACCCTGCGGGTGGACTTCGGTAATCAGCCGGCGAAAGGTTTCAATTTCCCGCTCGCGCTCGCCCATACACATTACGCTGTGTTCCGTGGCCGGAATGCTGGCGCCGATGAGCTCATCGTCACCGCGAGTGTAATAATCACGGGCATACAGCAGCGAAGGCAGGCTATCGGTACCTTTGAAACTGGCCAGATGTCCGCAGCCCGACTGCGCAGTGTCGTGCAGCCCGGACATTCCCCGAAACGAAAAGTCGTGACATTGGAAATCAAGGTGCGTCAGATCGCTACAGGTTTTCTCCGCCCAGCGTTCGCAAATCAGGCGATAGTGGTGGGCGATGGTTGCGTTGGTTGACGCTTTCCACAGCTCCGCCGAAAGCACCGTTTCCAGATAGTTTACCAGCCAGAAGAACTCAGGTTGCGTATTGGTGATGGTCAGCACCGGTACTTTCATCGGCACCTTGGTGCCTTCATCCAGCGCTTTGATATGCAATGGTAAATAGCCAAGCCGATGCAGAGCACGAATAGGCTCCACCCCAACTGTATCGCGCCCCAGATAGCCGTCCATCACCTGCTTATACTCGTTGACGACCTCCTCTTCCGGGCGGGCGAAAAACGCCTCGTTAAACAGATCGACCAGGAACCACTGCAGAAAGCCCTGCAGGCCGAAAAATACCAGCTTGCCGTCGGCCTGCGGCGACTGGAAAAAACGATCGCTGCGCGGAGTAAAGTTTGAGTAGACCTTCGTAGTCCCCTGCGGATACTGCACGCGATGGGAAACTTTATAACCATCAATAGCCAGAATCGGATTTATTTTCATCATGTTATCCCCAATGTGCGCGGTAGATGGCGTCAATATCGATAAGCTCCAGCTGCGGATGAGTCAGGGCAGGAGAAGTCAAAGAGGTGGTGGTGTAAACGGCATCGATGCCGTTATTCAATAGATGCTCTACGCCTTTGGAAAAAATACCGTGGGTGACATACAGACTCACGCTGCGGGCGCCCGCCTCGCGCAGCACCTTCGCCGAGCCGATAAAGGTGCCGCCAGCGTCGCACAGGTCGTCAACAATAAGCGCTGCTTTCCCCGCTACATTTCCGGCCAACAGGGAAAATCCGGTTAACGCGCCGCTGGCAAGGTCACGCTCTTTACCGAGGATCGCGAACTCTCCGGCACCGCAGGCTTTAGCCACAGGGTGAATCTTCTTGAGCGCGCCGGCGTCCGGCGCCACCAGCATCAGCTCCCCGGCAGCAATAGCCTGACGCAGACCGGCGCTCTGCAGAAGACAGTGCTGTTGTGCCACCGCGACCATATTATTGACTGCCGCCGCGGCGGCATCGCTGTGTGGGTCAAGCACCACGACTTTGTCAAAGCCAAGGGTATTAAGCTGCCGGGCGAAGACCTTCAGCGCAAAGCTGTCTCCCGGCACCATATGACGATCCTGACGCGCCCACGGCAGCCACGGCAGTTCCAGATGGCTAAACGCCACGTCGGTAACATGACGCACGGCCTCCACCAGCTGCGCCAGCAGCATAAAATCGTTCATGTCGCGCAGAGCAACCGCCCGGATGCGCATCAAACGGGCGGAAGGCGGTAATTGAGCGGTTACCTTCAGCCACACAGCGCCATCGGGAAAGGCGCCGCTGGCAAGCGTAAACGCCTCATCATCCAATTCCAGGGTAAATTTTTCGCTCATGATGACCTCTACTCATTAAATTGTGTCCCTAAGACACAATCAATGATGTCTCTAAGACACATATAGTGCAAGCGTTAAATGTCACTTAAGCGGAAAAATGGATTAACCAATTGAAAAATAATAATAAAAATAGATACTTGCTGCTCAGGTAGGGGCTGGTACACTTGTCAGCGTTCTTTTACGCTACGAGCGCTCTATGACCACCGATGCCGAATACCTCAGCCAATACGATGCCAGCCGCTTTCCCTCGCCGCTGGTGACCGTCGATAGCGTCCTGTTTACCCTGCATGAAGGGGCGCTGTGCGTTCTGCTGGTTGAGCGCGCTAATCCGCCGCAGCAGGGGGCCTGGGGGCTACCCGGCGGGTTTATCGACCAGGCGCACGATGATTCAACCCGCGCCACGGCGCTACGTAAGCTCACGGAAAAAACCGGGATTTCACCGCCATGGCTGGAGCAACTCGACACCTTTTCCGGGCCGGATCGCGATCCGCGCGGCTGGAGCCTGACTATCGCCTGGTTTGCGTTAATCTCGTGGGTAGATTGTCAGCCGCATATCGCCAGCGTCAGCGATGCCCGCTGGGTGCCGGTAGCGCAGCTGGATAGCTATTCGCTGGCTTTCGATCATCAAAAGATCATCGACGCCGGTCTGCATCGCTTACGCCAAAAAACGATGTACTCTTTACTGCCGGTTTACTGTCTGCCGGAGACCTTTACCCATGGTCAGCTGCTGGAAGCCACGGAAATCATCCTTGGTCAGCCGATTCAACGCAAAAGCCTGATTCGCCGCTTCGAAGCTTCCGGAATGTTTGAAGAGACCGGTGAAACAGCGGCAACCGGTGCGCGGAAAGCGCGGCTATGGCGGCGTAAACCCGGCGTCGATTTTCATCTCTTTTCACGTAACCTGCTGACCGATTAGCCGCAAGGCCACATATGGGCTAACCTGCGCACTTCATGCGCGGTATAGTATGTTATAAAGATTATTTATTGCTCTGGTGCTATGGTTGATATCACTCCTACAGAAATGACGCCCCCTGAAGACGACTCGCAGCAGTTTCATCCGATGCGCGGCGTAGGCAATCGTCATTTGCAAACCATGTTGCCGCGGCTAATCCGTCGCAAACTCCGTTTTACTCCCCACTGGCAGCGCCTTGAATTGCCGGACGGCGACTTTATCGATCTGGCCTGGAGTGAAGACCCTTCTCAGGCGCGCCATAAACCTCGTCTGGTGGTATTTCACGGCCTGGAGGGGAGCCTACACAGCCCTTACGCCCACGGACTTATCCATGCGGCAATGCAGCGCGGCTGGCTGGGCGTGGTGATGCATTTTCGCGGCTGCAGCGGCGAACCCAATAGGAATAACCGCATCTACCACTCGGGCGAAACGGAAGACGGCTCCTGGTTTCTGCGCTGGCTCCAGCGCGAGTACGGCACCGCCTCCACCGCCGCGGTGGGATATTCGCTCGGGGGCAATATGCTGGGCTGCCTGCTGGCAAAAGAGGGCGACGCTATTCCCGTTGATGCCGCGGTTATCGTCTCGGCTCCGTTTATGCTGGAGGCCTGTAGCTATCATATGGACAAAGGTTTCTCCCGCGTTTATCAGCGCTACCTGCTCAACCTGCTGAAAGCCAACGCCGCGCGTAAGCTAAAAGCCTATCCCGGCTCTCTGCCCGTCGATTTACGCCAGCTAAAAAGCATGCGCCGTATTCGCGAATTTGACGATAGCATCACGGCCAGGATCCACGGCTTTGCCGATGCGCTGGACTATTATCGCCAGTGTAGCGCCATGCCGCGCTTAAGCGATATCACTAAGCCAACGCTGATTATTCACGCGAAGGACGATCCCTTTATGGATCACCATTCGATTCCCCCGCAGGAGCAGCTGCCGGCGAATGTCGAATATCAGCTCACGGAGCACGGCGGGCACGTTGGTTTCGTCGGCGGCACGCTGCGTAAGCCAGAAATGTGGCTTGAAAAACGAATTCCGGATTGGCTAACCCGTTGGTTAGGAGCGCAAATATGATCATTCCCTGGCAAGATCTTGATCCCGAAACGCTGGATAACCTGATCGAAAGTTTTGTATTACGTGAAGGCACCGATTATGGTGAACATGAACGTTCGCTGACTGATAAAGTCGCGGATGTTAAACAGCAGTTGAAAAGCGGAGAAGCCGTGCTGGTGTGGTCAGAACTGCACGAGACGGTGAACATTATGCCCCGCAAGCAGTTTCACGGCTAAGGCGGCACACACTATCGTTTACTCTGGGAGTTGTTATGTCTGCCAAACATCCGGTGATTGCCGTCACGGGCTCCAGCGGCGCGGGAACCACGACCACCAGCCTCGCCTTTCGCAAAATCTTCGCCCAGCTTAATCTGCACGCCGCCGAAGTTGAAGGCGATAGCTTTCACCGCTATACCCGTCCGGAAATGGACATGGCGATCCGTAAAGCACGCGATCAGGGCAAACATATCAGCTACTTTGGCCCCGAGGCTAACGACTTCGGCCTGCTGGAACACACGTTCGCCGAATATGGGCAAAGCGGCAAAGGCCAGTCGCGTAAGTATTTACATACCTATGACGAGGCCGTGCCGTGGAATCAGGTTCCGGGGACCTTCACGCCCTGGCAGCCGCTGCCCGAGCCGACTGATGTCCTGTTTTATGAAGGCCTGCACGGCGGCGTGGTGACGCCGCAGCATAACGTAGCAAACCATGTCGATCTGCTGGTCGGCGTGGTGCCCATCGTCAATCTTGAGTGGATCCAGAAGCTTATCCGCGACACCAGCGAACGCGGGCACTCTCGTGAGGCGGTGATGGATTCAGTGGTCCGTTCGATGGAAGACTACATCAACTTTATCACGCCGCAGTTTTCGCGCACCCACCTCAACTTCCAGCGCGTACCAACGGTGGATACGTCCAACCCTTTTGCGGCGAAAGCCATCCCTTCGCTGGATGAAAGCTTTGTCGTTATCCATTTCCGCAATCTAAAAAATATCGATTTCCCCTGGCTTTTGGCGATGCTGCAGGGCTCGTTTATCTCGCATATGAATACGTTGGTGGTGCCGGGCGGGAAAATGGGGCTGGCGATGGAGCTGATCATGGCGCCGCTGGTTGAGCGCCTGATGGAAGGCAGGAAAATAAGCTAACGGTCAAAACCCCGGTGACGCAATTGCCGGCCGGGGCCCGTTCGGCTTACCCTTCGATTACTTCATAAGAGTGGGTAATGTTTACCGCTTTCTCAAGCATCAGCGCGACGGAACAATACTTTTCCGCCGACAGATCGACCGCGCGAGACACCGCAGCGTCCTTTAGTTCTTTACCGGTCACGATAAAATGCAGATTGATATGGGTAAACAGACGTGGCGCCTCTTCGCGGCGCTCCGAGGTCAGCTTGACTTCGCAGTTGGTGACGTTATGACGGCCCTTCTGCAATATGGAAACCACATCGATCGCGCTGCATCCGCCTGCCGCCATCAGGACCATTTCCATTGGGCTGGGCGCTTTATCCCCGGAATTTCCGTCCATCAGAATCTGGTGACCAGAAGCCGACTCACCGATGAAGGTTAACCCTTCAACCCATTTCACTCGCGCTTGCATAATTTTAACTCCAGGGCTGTAATTTTCCCGACAGATTACGCGTACATAACAATTCTCGCAACGGAAGGCGACCTGGGTCATGCTGAAGCGAGACACCAGGAGACATGCAGCGAAAGCTATGCTAAAACAATCTGGATGCTACAGTAATACATTGATGTACTGCATGTATGCAGAGGAGTTCACATTACAGGCTGCAGAAAACTTTCAGCCGGATTCCCAGGTATAGGGATTCAATACGATTGCATGCCCGGATGCCGTGTAGTGTCGGCACCCGGAGATAGCTTATAACAGAGGATAACCGCGCATGGTGCTTGGCAAACCGCAAACAGACCCTACCCTTGAATGGTTCTTGTCTCATTGCCACATTCATAAGTACCCATCAAAGAGCACGCTGATCCACCAGGGTGAGAAAGCAGAAACGTTGTACTACATCGTTAAAGGCTCCGTGGCTGTACTCATCAAGGATGAAGAAGGTAAAGAGATGATCCTCTCTTACCTCAATCAGGGCGATTTCATCGGTGAATTAGGCTTGTTTGAAGAAGGCCAGGAGCGTAGCGCTTGGGTACGTGCGAAAACCGCATGTGAAGTGGCCGAAATCTCCTACAAAAAATTCCGTCAGCTGATCCAGGTTAACCCGGACATCCTGATGCGTCTCTCTTCGCAGATGGCTCGTCGTCTGCAGGTCACGTCTGAGAAAGTGGGTAACCTCGCCTTCCTCGACGTTACCGGTCGTATCGCTCAGACGCTGCTGAACCTGGCTAAACAGCCGGATGCGATGACCCACCCGGACGGTATGCAAATTAAAATTACCCGCCAGGAAATCGGTCAGATCGTCGGATGCTCCCGCGAGACCGTTGGCCGTATCCTGAAAATGCTGGAAGATCAAAACCTGATCTCCGCGCACGGTAAAACTATCGTCGTCTACGGTACCCGTTAAGTCGGTAAAACGGCGTATTGCCTGACGATACGCCGTTTTTGTTTTCCCCTCATGTGGCGCAGGCTGATTTACCACCCGGAAGTCAACTATGCACTGCGGCAAACGCTGGTGTTGTGCCTGCCGGTTGCGATTGGGCTTCTGTTCGGTCATCTCCAGCAGGGGTTGCTGTTTTCTCTTGTTCCCGCCTGCTGCAACGTTGCCGGGCTGGATACGCCGCATAAACGTTTCTTTAAACGGCTAATTATCGGCGGCAGCCTTTTCGCCGGCAGTAGCCTGATCGTTCAGCTCCTTCTGCAGCGAGATATCCCTTTGCCGCTGATCCTCACCGGTCTGGCGCTGATCCTCGGCGTCACCGCTGAAATCAGCTCCCTGCACGCGCGGCTGCTGCCCGCCTCGCTTATCGCGGCTATTTTTACCCTCAGTCTCGCTGGCAACATGCCGATCTGGGAGCCGCTGTTAATCTACGCCCTCGGCACCTTATGGTATGGCGTGTTTAACTGGTTCTGGTTTTGGCTCTGGCGCGAACAGCCGCTGCGTGAATCATTAAGCCTGCTCTACCGGGAGCTCGCCAACTACTGCGAGGCCAAATACAGTCTGCTTACCCAGCATACGGATCCCGCCACATCGCTGCCGCCGCTGCTTAACCGCCAGCAAAAGGTGGTGGATCTGATTACCCAGTGCTATCAGCAAATGCATATGCTGGCGGCTAACCAGCGCAGCGATCATAAACGCCTGCTGCGCGCTTTCCAGGTTGGACTGGACCTTCAGGAGCATATTTCCGTCAGCCTTCATCAGCCGGAAGAGGTGCAGAAGCTGGTGGAGCGCAGCCACGCGGAAGCGGTGATTCGCTGGAACGCGCAAACCGTTGCCGCCCGCCTGCGAGAGCTGGCGGACGATCTGCTCTACCACCGTTATCCCCGGCGCTTTCAGATGGACAAACAGATCGGCGCGCTGGAAAAAATCGCCTGGCAGCATCCGGATAATCCTGTCGGCCAGTTCTGCGCCTGGCACTTCAGCCGCATTGCCAGAGTTCTGCGCACCCAGCGCCCGCTATACGCGCGTAACCTGATGGCGGATAAAACCCGCCGCCTGCCGCTGCTACCCGCGTTGAAAAACTATCTGTCGCTTAAGTCGCCAGCGTTACGTAATGCCGCGCGTATCAGCGTGATGCTGAGCGCCGCTAGCCTGATGGGCAGCGCGCTGCATCTGCCTAAGCCCTACTGGATCCTGATGACCGTGCTGTTCGTGACACAAAACGGCTACGGCGCGACGCGGGTACGTATCGTCCATCGGGCTGCCGGAACCATTGCGGGACTGGTCATTGCCGGGCTCACGCTGCACTTTCACGTTCCTGAAGGCTATACGCTGACCGCGATGCTATTTATCACGCTGTTAAGCTATCTGATTATCCGCAAGCACTACGGCTGGGCGATGGTCGGATTTACCGTGACGGCGGTGTATACCCTGCAGCTACTTACCCTGAACGGCGAGCAGTTTATCGTCGCCAGGCTAATTGATACCCTGATTGGCTGCCTGATTGCTTTCGGCGGGATGGTCTGGCTATGGCCGCAGTGGCAAAGCGGGCTGCTGCGCAAAAATGCCCACGACGCGCTGGAAGCCGATCAGGAGGCCATCAGGCTGATCCTCAGCGCCGACCATCAGGCCCCGGCGCTGGCCTATCAGAGAATGCGCGTCAATCAGGCGCATAACGCGCTGTTTAACTCGCTAAATCAGGCGATGCAGGAGCCCGGCTTTAACTCTCACTATCTGGAAGACATGAAGCTGTGGGTGACCCACAGCCAGTTTATTGTCGAGCATATTAACGCGATGACCACTCTGGCGCGCGAGCACAATATGCTGACACCGGATCTGGCGCAGCGTTATCTGGAATCCTGCGAGATTGCGCTCCAGCGCTGCCAGCAGCGGCTGGATTCCGACGGGCCGGGCAGTGCGGGGGATGTGAATATTATGGAGGCGCAGGATGCGGAGGTCCCTCGCGGCCCGCTCAGTACGATGGAGCAGCATTTGCAGCGCATCCTCGGGCATCTGAACACCATGCACACCATTTCATCGGTGGCATGGCGTCAGCGTCCGCATCATGGCATCTGGCTGCGCGCCACTAAGCGCTAAGCACCCGCTCAACCGCCTGGGCAAAGCGCGCCATGCCTTCAGCAATATCGCTATCATCAATCACCAGCGACGGTACGAAGCGCATCACGTCCGGTCCGGCATTGAGCACCATGACGCCCGCCTCTGCGGCTGCATACAAGAAATCGCGCGCCTTCCCGTGATACTGCGGCTTCAGCTCGGCGCCGATCAGCAGACCCATGCCGCGAATATCACTGAACAGATCGAACCGCGCGTCAATTTGCTGAAGGTGCTGAACAAACAGCTCACGCTTCGCAGTGACGCCGTCCAGCACTTCCGGCGTGTTAATCAGATCGAAGGCCGCCCCGCCGACCGCGCAGGCTAGCGGGTTTCCGCCGTAGGTCGAACCATGGGAACCCGCGTGGAAAGCGCTGGCGATATCATGGGTGGTCAGCATCGCGCTGATAGGGAAGCCGCCACCAAGCGCCTTGGCGCTGGTCAGAATATCCGGCGTCACGCCGTAATGCATATAGGCAAACAGCGAGCCTGTGCGCCCCATACCGCACTGCACTTCATCAAACACCAGCAATGCCTGGTGCTGGTCGCAGAGATCGCGCAATCCTTGCAGGAATTCCGGCGTCGCCGCCGTCACTCCGCCTTCACCCTGAATCGGCTCGACCACCACCGCGCAGGTATGATCGTCCATCACGGCTTTCACCGCGTGTAAATCGTTAAACGGCACGTGAACGATATCGGCCGGTTTAGGCCCAAACCCGTCGGAATATTTCGGCTGACCGCCGACGGAAACGGTGAAAAGCGAGCGACCGTGAAACGCATTATGGAAAGCGATGATTTTGGTTTTGTACGGGCTATGGCGAGTCACGGTGTAGTGGCGCGCCAGCTTGAAAGCCGTTTCGTTGGCTTCCGTTCCGGAGTTCATAAACACGACGCGATCGGCAAAAGTCGCATCCACCAGCTTTCGCCCGAGTCGCAGGGCCGGTTCGTTGGTAAAAACGTTGCTGGTATGCCACAGTTTTTCACCCTGCTCATGCAGTGCCGCCACCAGCGCCGGATGGCAATGACCGAGCGCGGTCACGGCAATACCGCCGGCGAAATCAACGTACTCTTTACCCTGCTGATCCCATACTCGGCTCCCCTTGCCCTTCACCGGAATAAATTCTGCCGGTGCATAAATCGGCAAAATGACTTCATCGAATGTAGCGCGGGTGATTGCCGGTTGTTCAGTTGCCATGTGGTGCCCATCCTTTACGTTATGCAGCAATGATTATGATAATCTAATCACAAAATATGCATAAAAAATCAACTCATGGCAACTACAAATCAACGATTGAGGAAGTTTGCCAGCAGCTGGTGTCCCTGCTCGCTGAGAATACTCTCCGGATGAAACTGCACACCCTCGAGATCGTACACGCGGTGGCGAATGCCCATGATCTCCCCCTCTTCGCTGCGGGCGGTCACCTCAAAGCATTCAGGCAGCGTTAGCGGGTCAATCAGCAGGGAGTGGTAGCGGGTTACGGTAAGCGGATTATTCAGTCCAAGGAACACCCCTTGACCGGTATGGCTGATGGGGGACGTTTTCCCGTGCATCACTTTGGCGGCTCGTACGATAGCGGCGCCGAAAACCTGGGCAATCGCCTGATGGCCGAGGCAAACGCCTAAGATCGGCGTCTTACCGGAAAAGTGGCGAATCACCGCCAGCGAAATCCCTGACTCATCGGGCGTGCAGGGGCCCGGCGAGATAACGATTTTCGCTGGCGCCAGGGCAATGATATCCGCTAACGTCAGCTCGTCATTACGCCTGACCAGAACTTCCGCGCCAAGCTCGCAGAAATACTGATACAAATTCCAGGTGAAAGAATCGTAGTTATCGATAAGCAGGATCATAGCGGCTCCGGGAACAAAGAACCGCGCTATTCTACTCAGTTTCCACGGCTTCGCTTACCACTTTGCGAAATATCGTCCGCAGTGGAGAAAGGTCGCCCATCGCTCCGCTCTGGTTGGCCTGGTTCCACGCATCGACCGCAATATCGCGCCAATCCAGCGTATAGCCCGCATGAATAGCCAGCTGCTCAAAGAAAATGCGTTGCGCCATGCCGTTACCGAGACGGAAAGGATGCAGGACATTTATTTCGCAGTAGTAATGAGCAAGACGTTCAATGAATTTATCCAGCGCGAGCCCCACCAGATAACTTTCCTCTTCAAGATCCTGAAGCAGCGCGTTTCCCTCTTTTTCGATATAGGCGAAATGGCAGAAACGGGTGTCGCCCTGATAGATATCCACTTCACGCAGTTGCCCCGCCCAGTCAAAAACATCCTGATAAAGCTGGCGATGAATAGCGCAGAGATGAGGCAATCCCCGCACCAACGGCCCGAGTTCAATGGTTGCCGCGCGTAATGCGGTCAGCTCCCACGCCGCCTGTTCAAGTCGCTTAGCCTGGCGAATACCCAGGCGGTTGCGCATCACCTTAAGACCGGGGTAGAGATAGGGGTCCCGCCCCTCGCCGAATTTATCGCTCATAGTGACTCCTTAACGCCGCAATACGCGCCAGGGCTTCTTCGGGGGTAAGGGTTATCAGCGGAATATCGACGCCTTCCAGCCGTCGGCTGGCCTGAAAATTCATGTTACGTCGAGCCTCCCAGAGACGGGATTTCTGTTTTTCGGTGAGCTTTTTCATTTAACACCTCCCTGACGCGTCCGCGGTTGCCACAAGTATAAGCGGCAAAAAACGATTTCGCAGGGAAGCGGGGAATGCGCGGGGAAGGGTTACCCGCGCAAATAGGGTTACGGCAGCACTTTAGCGGAAAGGATCACGACAGGTTTCGACGGTACATTCTGATACGGCCCAACGTTATGGGTCGGCACCTGAGAAATCTTATCCGCCACGTCCATGCCTTTGACGACTTTACCAAACACCGCATAGCCGAAATCGCGCTGGCCATGATCGAGGAAGGCGTTATCCGCAATATTGATAAAGAACTGGCTGGTGGCGCTGTCCTGATCGGCAGTACGCGCCATGGCGATAGTGCCACGCGTGTTGCGCAGGCCGTTGTCGGCTTCGTTTTTAATCGGCGGATTAGGCTGCTTCTGCTGCATCTGCTCGTTAAAGCCGCCGCCCTGCACCATAAAGCCCGGGATCACGCGGTGAAAAGTGGTGTTGTTATAAAAGCCGCTGTTCACATACTTGAGGAAGTTATCCACCGAGATCGGTGCTTTCTGGCTATTCAGCTCAAGCTCAATATTGCCCGCAGACGTGGTCAGCAACACATGGGGATCCCCTTTTGCCGCCATGGCCGGGGAGAATGCTGAAATGGCGAAAACGGCAGCCACCGCCGCGAGAGTTGATTTGAGCATGGAAATTCCTTAACGGAGCAGAATAAAAACCGAGTGCTTTGATTCTAAAGAGCCTTTGCATCCTGGGCCAGCCTTTTACCTAATTTTACTTAGCTGAAACACTTGTAACGATGCGTCTATTGATCCGCCAAATAAATAAATGTGAATTAAGTCACATTAATAATTGCAAAAACATCTAATTCTCATAATAAAAGTTTGCTTGAATCACACTAACGCATAAAATCTGTCCGCCCGGCGCAGAGTCAACGCGCTTTACATTTCTATTCACAGGCCAGTCATGACTAACAGCAACCGTATCAAGCTCACATGGATCAGCTTTTTCTCCTACGCCCTGACCGGCGCGTTGGTGATTGTCACCGGGATGGTGATGGGAAACATCGCAGATTATTTTCATCTGCCTGTTTCCAGTATGAGCAACACCTTTACCTTCCTTAATGCCGGTATCCTGATCTCTATCTTCCTGAACGCCTGGCTGATGGAAATTGTTCCGTTGAAAACCCAGCTGCGTTTTGGCTTTATCCTGATGGTTCTGGCCGTCGCGGGTTTAATGTTCAGCCACAGCCTGGCGCTGTTTTCAGCTTCGATGTTCGTGCTTGGCCTGGTCAGCGGGATTACCATGTCGATTGGTACCTTCCTGATCACCCATATGTATGAAGGTCGTCAGCGCGGGGCGCGTCTGCTGTTCACCGACTCCTTCTTCAGCATGGCGGGGATGATTTTTCCAATGCTGGCCGCTTATCTGCTGGCGCGCAGCATCGAGTGGTACTGGGTATATGCCTGCATCGGCCTGGTCTACGTCGCGATTTTCGTGCTGACTTTCGGCTGTGAATTCCCGGTATTAGGCAAAAAAGCCCTGCAGGATAGCCAGCCGGTAGTGAAAGAGAAATGGGGTATCGGCGTGCTGTTCCTCTCCATCGCCGCGCTGTGCTATATCCTCGGCCAGCTGGGCTTCATCTCCTGGGTACCGGAATACGCCAAAGGCCTGGGCATGAGTCTTGGTGATGCAGGTAAACTGGTGAGTGATTTCTGGATGTCGTACATGATCGGCATGTGGTCATTCAGCTTTATTCTGCGCTTCTTCGACCTGCAGCGTATTCTGACCGTGCTGGCAGGCGTAGCGACGGTACTGATGTATCTGTTTATCAACGGTTCGCCGGAGCATATGCCGTGGTTTATCCTGACCCTCGGCTTCTTCTCCAGCGCTATTTATACGTCGATCATCACCCTGGGCTCGCTGCAGACCAAAGTGTCATCGCCGAAGCTGGTGAACTTCATTCTCACCTGCGGCACGGTAGGCACCATGCTGACCTTCGTGGTTACTGGTCCTATTGTTGCCGCCAGCGGCCCGCTGGCGGCGCTGCATACCGCTAACGTTCTCTACGCGGTGGTATTTGTGATGTGTCTGATCCTCGGCTTTGTCTCCCGCCACCGTCAGAACAACGCGGCAGCGGAATCCCACTAAGCCTCAGGCCCCTTTGTTCCGGCAAAGGGGCTATTTCGAGTAAAGAACAACTCTTCCCCGCCCCTGTCCGTCTGTACCCAGGTCTGCGCCAGCTGCGTCGTTGCAATCACTCTCCCCTGACGAATTGACCAGCGCACCGGTACCTGACAGCGCACGGCCTCAAACCCGTTTTCCGCGGGCAGAATCACCAGATTCGCCGGGTTCCCCTTCGCAATACCATAATCGCTCAGACCAAACGTTCGCGCGCTGTTTTCCGTCACCAGCTTCAGTCCATCATTAATCTGCTGATAGCCCATCATCTGGCAAACATGCAGCCCCATATGCAGCACCTGCAGCATATTACCTGTCCCCAGCGGATACCAGGGGTCAAATACATCGTCATGGCCAAAGCAGACGTTAATGCCCGCTGCCATCAGCTCCTTCACGCGCGTGATGCCGCGGCGCTTCGGATAGTCGTCAAAGCGTCCCTGGAGGTGAATATTGACCAGTGGGTTAGCGACGAAGTTAATACCCGACAGCTTCAGCAAACGAAAAAGACGCGACGTATACGCGCCATTGTAGGAGTGCATCGCGGTGGTATGGCTGGCGGTCACTCGCGGGCCGATGCCCTCTTTTAACGCCAGGGCCGCCACGGTTTCAACGAACCGCGACTGTTCATCATCGATTTCATCACAGTGGATATCCAGAGGCCGCTGATACTTTTTCGCCAGACGGAAAGCGATGTGCAGGGATTCCACGCCATATTCGCGCGTAAATTCAAAATGCGGAATCGCGCCCACCACGTCGGCACCCAGACGCAGCGCCTCTTCCAGCAGAGCCTCACCATTGGGATAGGATAAAATACCCTCTTGTGGGAAGGCGACAATCTGCAGCTCTACCCACGGCGCAACCTCCTGTTTGACCTCCAGCATGGCTTTGAGCGCGGTCAGCGTAGGGTCGGAAACATCAACGTGGGTACGTACAAACTGGATGCCGTTGGCGATCTGCCACTTCAGCGTCTTCCACGCGCGGGCTTTAACATCCTCATGGCTCAATAACGCCTTCCGCTCCGCCCAACGCTCAATCCCTTCAAACAGGGTTCCGGACTGATTCCAGTTCGGCTCTCCGGCGGTTTGGGTGGTATCGAGGTGTATATGCGGCTCAATAAACGGAGGAATGGCCAGCCCGCCGCGCGCGTTCAGCACTTCATAACTCTCATTGCGCGCCTCGCCCATGGGGGTGATATTCCCGAAGCGCCCCTTGTCTATCGCTATCTGCCATAACCCTTCGCGATCGGGCAGACGAACGTTCTCAATTAACCAAAGCGGCGCTGCTGTCATATCGATGACTCCCGTAATTGTTGCTGAAGTTTTACTCAACCCGCCGTGGGTCTCCGCTGCCAATTTTGTACATAAAAAAAGCAAAAAGGAAAAGCCAGCGTTTTCCAACACTTACAAAAATACTGACAAATCATAAACATACCACTTAAGTAGTAGGTAAAGGTGTAATTGATTTGCATCAATAAGTGTCGCGGCTGAATCGTTAAGGTAGGCGGTAATATAAAAGAAATCGAGGCAAAAATGAGCAAAGTCAGACTCGCTATCATTGGTAATGGTATGGTCGGCCACCGCTTTATTGAGGACCTTCTTGATAAATCCGACGCCAGCCTGTTCGATATTACCGTCTTCTGTGAAGAACCCCGTATCGCCTACGACCGCGTGCACCTCTCCTCCTACTTCTCTCACCATACCGCCGAAGAACTCTCTTTGGTACGGGAAGGTTTCTACGAGAAGCACGGCGTTAAGGTGCTGGTCGGCGAACGCGCCATCACCATCAACCGTCAGGAGAAGGTTATCCACTCCAGCGCGGGCCGTACCGTTTTCTATGACAAGCTGATTATGGCGACCGGCTCCTATCCGTGGATCCCGCCGATTAAAGGCTCGGAAACTCAGGACTGCTTTGTTTATCGCACCATTGAAGACCTTAACGCTATTGAAGCCTGCGCCCGCCGCAGCAAACGCGGCGCGGTCGTCGGCGGCGGTCTGCTAGGTCTGGAAGCCGCGGGCGCGCTGAAGAACCTCGGAGTTGAGACCCACGTGATTGAATTCGCGCCCATGCTGATGGCTGAACAGCTGGATCAGATGGGCGGCGAACAGCTGCGCCGTAAAATCGAAAGCATGGGCGTACGCGTTCACACCAGCAAAAACACCAAAGAGATCGTTCAGGAAGGTACCGAAGCGCGTAAAACCATGCGTTTTGCCGACGGCAGCGAGCTGGAAGTCGACTTTATTGTCTTCTCTACCGGTATCCGTCCACGCGATAAGCTGGCCACCCAGTGCGGTCTGGAAGTCGCTCCCCGCGGCGGTATCGTGATCAACGATGCCTGTCAGACCTCTGACCCGGATATCTACGCCATCGGTGAATGCGCCAGCTGGAACAACCGCGTTTTTGGCCTGGTCGCACCTGGCTACAAAATGGCCCAGGTGACCGTTGACCATATTCTCCAGACCGAAAACGCCTTTGAAGGCGCGGATCTCAGCGCCAAGCTGAAGCTGCTGGGCGTTGACGTCGGCGGCATTGGCGACGCTCACGGTCGTACGCCGGGCGCGCGCAGCTATGTTTATCTCGATGAAAGCAAAGAGGTCTACAAACGCCTTATCGTCAGCCCTGACAACAAGACCCTGCTCGGCGCGGTGCTGGTGGGCGATACCAGCGATTACGGCAATCTGCTGCAGCTGGTGCTAAACGCCATCGAACTGCCGGAAAACCCCGACTCGCTAATCCTGCCGGCGCACGCGGGCAGCGGTAAGCCGTCCATCGGTGTCGATAAGCTGCCGGACAGCGCGCAAATTTGTTCCTGCTTCGATGTCACTAAGGGCGCATTGATTGCCGCTATTAATAAAGGCTGCCACACGGTGGCGGCGCTGAAGGCGGAAACCAAAGCCGGTACCGGCTGCGGCGGCTGTATCCCGCTGGTGACTCAGGTGCTCAACGCCGAACTGGCGAAACAGGGTATCGAAGTCAACAATAACCTGTGCGAGCACTTTGCGTACTCCCGTCAGGAACTGTTCCACCTCATCCGGGTGGAAGGCATCAAAACCTTTGAAGAGCTGCTGGCGAAACACGGAAAAGGCTACGGCTGCGAAGTGTGTAAACCGACCGTGGGCTCGCTGCTGGCTTCCTGCTGGAACGAATATATCCTCAAGCCGCAGCATACCCCGCTGCAGGATACCAACGACAACTTCCTGGCCAACATCCAGAAAGACGGTACCTACTCCGTTATCCCGCGCTCTGCGGGCGGCGAAATCACGCCGGAAGGCCTGGTGGCCGTCGGCCGTATCGCCCGCGAATTTAATCTGTACACCAAGATCACCGGCTCTCAGCGTATCGGCCTGTTCGGCGCGCAAAAAGACGATCTGCCAGAAATCTGGCGTCAGTTGATCGAAGCGGGCTTCGAAACCGGCCATGCGTATGCCAAGGCGCTGCGGATGGCGAAAACCTGCGTCGGCAGCACCTGGTGCCGCTACGGGGTAGGCGATAGCGTCGGCTTCGGCGTCGAGCTGGAAAACCGCTACAAAGGCATTCGTACGCCGCATAAAATGAAGTTTGGCGTCTCCGGCTGTACCCGCGAGTGCGCGGAAGCCCAGGGTAAAGACGTCGGCATCATCGCCACGGAGAAAGGCTGGAACCTTTACGTCTGCGGCAACGGCGGCATGAAGCCGCGCCACGCGGATTTGCTGGCGGCGGATCTTGACCGCGAAACGCTAATGAAATACCTCGACCGCTTCATGATGTTCTATATCCGTACCGCCGACAAACTGACCCGTACCGCGCCGTGGCTGGATAACCTGGAAGGCGGCATCGATTATCTGAAGTCGGTCATCATTGATGACAAGCTGGGCCTGAACGAGCATCTGGAAGAAGAGATGGCCCGCCTGCGTGCAGCGGTAGTCTGCGAGTGGACGGAAACCGTTAACTCGCCAGCGGCCCAGGTACGCTTCAAACACTTTATCAACAGCGACAAGCGCGACCCTAACGTCCAGGTCGTGCCTGAGCGTGAACAGCATCGCCCGGCCACGCCCTACGAACGTATCCCGGTAACTCTGGTGGAGGAAAACGCATGAGCCAGTGGAAAAATATCTGCAAACTCGATGACATCCTGCCGGAAACCGGCGTCTGCGCGCTGTTAGGCGATAAACAAGTGGCGATTTTCCGCCCCTATCACGGTGACCAGGTGTTTGCGATTAGCAATATCGACCCGTTCTTCGAGTCCAGCGTCCTCTCTCGCGGCCTGATCGCCGAGCATCAGGGCGAGCTGTGGGTGGCCAGCCCGCTGAAAAAGCAGCGCTTCCGACTGCGCGATGGCCTGTGTATGGAAGATGAAAGTCATTCGGTGGCGCACTATGAAGTCCGAGTGAAAGACGGCGTCGTGCAGCTACGCGGTTAATCATTTTACGGGAGGCGCAACGCCTCCCTTTTTTTGCATTTTTTTCTTCAATTGATGGCACAACATCATTTGTACTGCATCGCGAAGGCAGCCAACCAAGAGGCAGCGCAAAGGATGAGGTGCGAAAGGAGCTCCTATGTTTACGGACACAATCAACAAGTGCGCGGCCAACGCCGGACGTATTGCGCGCCTCTCGGCCAATCATCCACTCAGCTTCTGGGTCAGCTCCATGATGGCAGGCGCCTACGTCGGCCTCGGCATCATCCTTATTTTCACCCTCGGCAACCTGCTCGACCCTGCCGTTCGCCCGCTGGTGATGGGCGCCACCTTTGGCATTGCGTTAACGTTGGTGATTATCGCCGGCTCTGAATTGTTCACCGGCCACACCATGTTCCTTACCCTGGGGGTGAAGGCGGGAACCATCCGTCAGGGTCAGATGTGGGCGATTCTGCCGCAAACCTGGGTCGGTAACCTTCTGGGTTCCGTATTCGTGGCGCTGCTGTATAGCTGGGGCGGCGGCGGCCTGCTGCCGGTTGATACCAGCCTCGTCCATACCGTCGCGCTGGCAAAAACCAGCCAATCCGCGATGGCGCTCTTTTTCAAAGGCGCGCTGTGTAACTGGCTGGTGTGTCTGGCGATCTGGATGGCGATTCGTACCGAGGGCGCGGCAAAATTTATTGCTATCTGGTGGTGTCTGCTGGCGTTTATCGCGTCCGGCTATGAGCACTCCGTCGCCAACATGACGCTGTTTGCCCTCTCCTGGTTTGGCCATCACAGCGATGCCTACACGCTTGCGGGAATCGGTCACAATCTGTTATGGGTAACACTCGGCAATACTTTGTCCGGTGTCGTATTTATGGGGTTGGGTTATTGGTATGCTACGCCGCAATCGGAGCGCCCTGCCCCGGAAAAAACTAACGAGACTGAGAGTCTGGCTCAGTAGGTGTAATCGGTGCAGACAGGTTGAACACAGAAAGCGCGGAACAACCGGAACGTACACGTAGTACATGAGGATGATTCGCTACGCTCACCCTTCGGGCCGCCCTAAAGGGCGTTCAAAACTCGATGAATTTTGTGTGAGCACTCCCCAGGCTCAACCTGACAAATAAAATAGCCGGATAGCCAGATTCTAAGGCTGCTGCCAATAATTAAGAGGGAATGTCGTGGACCATTTGCCTATATTTTGCCAATTACGCGATCGTGACTGCTTGTTAGTCGGCGGCGGCGATGTGGCTGAACGTAAAGCTCGCCTGTTACTGGACGCTGGCGCCAGATTGACGGTTAATGCCCTGGATTTTGTGCCGCAATTCCAGGTATGGGCCGATGCAAACATGTTGACCCTGGTTCAGGGCGAGTTTAATCCTGCTCTGCTGGATAACAGCTGGCTGGCCATTGCCGCAACCGACAACGAAGCGGTTAATCAACAGGTCAGCGAATCAGCGGAAGAAAGGCGAATATTTTGCAATGTGGTCGACGCCCCTCAGCAGGCCAGCTTTATCATGCCGTCGATTATCGACCGTTCACCGCTGATGGTTGCCGTCTCATCCGGCGGCACCTCGCCGGTGCTGGCGCGCCTGCTGCGCGAAAAGCTGGAGTCGGTTCTGCCATTACATTTGGGCCAGTTGGCCCACTACGCAGGTCAGCTGCGCTCAAGGGTGAAGAAGCAGTTTGCCACCGTCGGCGAGCGCCGACGCTTCTGGGAGAAGCTGTTTGTTAATGACAGGCTGGCGCAGTCGCTGGCCAATGAGGACCGTCAGGCCGTCGCTGATGCCACGGAGCAGCTGCTGACCGAGCCGCTGGATCATCGCGGTGAAGTGGTACTGGTGGGCGCCGGCCCCGGCGATGCCGGACTGCTGACGCTCAAAGGCCTGCAGCAAATACAGCAGGCCGATGTCGTGGTTTATGACCGCCTGGTCTCCGACGATATTATGAATCTGGTGCGCCGCGATGCCGATCGGGTCTTCGTGGGTAAACGCTCGGGCTACCACTGCGTACCGCAGGAAGAGATTAACCAGATTCTGCTGCGCGAAGCCCAGGGGGGGAAACGCGTTGTACGGCTGAAAGGCGGCGATCCGTTTATCTTTGGCCGCGGCGGTGAAGAGCTGGAAACCTTGTGCCATGCCGGTATTCCGTTCTCCGTTGTACCAGGAATTACCGCGGCCTCAGGCTGTTCCGCCTACTCGGGCATTCCCCTGACCCACCGGGATTTTGCCCAGGGCGTGCGCCTGGTCACCGGCCACCTTAAGACCGGCGGCGAGCTGGACTGGGAAAACCTGGCGGTTGAAAAGCAAACCCTGGTGTTTTATATGGGCCTGAACCAGGCCCCGGCGATACGGGAAAAGCTGATTGCTCACGGCATGGCGGCGGATATGCCCGCAGCCATCGTTGAAAACGGAACGGCGATAACGCAGAAAGTTGTCACCGGCACGTTAGAACAATTGGATATTCTGGCCCAGCAAATGGCCAGCCCGGCACTGATTATTGTCGGTCGCGTGGTCGGTCTGCGCGATAAGCTGAACTGGTTCTCAAATCACTAATCGCTCTGTAGCCCGGAGCATGATGCACCGGGCTACAAATTGCATTAATGCACTTCCTCACAGCTTTCCTGCAATATTCTCAACACCGTTTCCTCACCGCTACGATTAGGGTTAATACGAATCGCATAGCGTTCAATACCCGGATTTGCCTCACGGAAGGTTCCGGATAAGCGATAGAACAACGGCGGTATTTCATATTTTGACTCGGCGCCAACCGGATATGGCAATGCCCCAAACCGCTGCGCATTAGCCAGTACCTGCTCCGCAATCGGCTGATGAAACTCAACCAGCAGGACCCGGGACTGCGCGTTAGCGATAATTGCCTGTTTAACCTGCGGCACCACGCCGTGATTCAACTGCAGCAGAAGCCGCTCCGTCACCCCCGCCTGCACTGCGTGCATCACTGGGGCGAACACCATCCCTCGCAGTACTTCCAGCGCCTGCACCCCCTGAATCTGGCTGCCGCCGGAATACATGCTGGCGCGGATGCGGGCAACGGCATCAGCACGTCCCACCACCGCACCCACGCCTTCCGGACCAAACAGCTTAAAGCAGGAAAATGTCGCCAGCGTCGCACCGCATTCGCAGCCGATATTCGCCACCTTCATCACCGCGTAGTTATCGTCGGTCAGTGTCGGAACATGCTGCTCATTAAGCACAGAGAGCACCTCTGCCAACCGATAGCTATCTTCAGGGCACTGACGCGTATGCTGCACCAGCGCAGCATCGGGTCGATGCTGCGCCACCGTCTCTGAGAGCGCCGCCAGATCGTTAAAGTCCACGCGAATTGGCTTTAGTCCCATCTGCTCAATAATCACCGAGGTCGTCGGATAGACCGGCGCATCGTGGATTAATAGCGTGCCGCCGGGCTTCACCAATGCCGCTATCGCCGCGCGAATTGCCCCGGTCCCGGCTCCCTGCAGCAGCACGGCGGCCTCGGCATGGAATGCATCAGCCAGCACTGCTTCGACGCGCTGCGTGACGCGGGGCTGATTCAGCCCCGACGCCAGACCAAAGTCACCACCGCGCAGGAAATCGGCCCCAGGAAAATGGCGACAGATAGCATCCACTAGCGCGAACTGCTTATGTTGGGCTTCAACCAGCGACAGACTTTCCAGCGGAAAGGTTCTCATAACCCACGCTCCTTCTTATGCCGGAATAAATAATCCGAGCCAGAACAGAATATTCAGCACAATACCGGTAATCATGACTGCCACAACCGGCGCGGCCATTTTTTGAACCGGACGTCCCAACGACTCATTGAGGAAGTAGATCGCAGCGGTGATTGAGAAACCGGTATACCCAGCCATTTTGATGGAGGCAAAAATAGAGCCAACCAGCAGCGCCATCTCCATCAGCATGTTCATCGCATTACGAATGTTATCTGACGCATTGCGCACTGAAGGATAGCGCCCCAACCACTTACCGATTGAACGCAGCAGCAGCACTTCCGCTGAAATCACCAGAGCGCCCAGCAGCGCGGCAATCCACGGATTCGGCGCCAGGTAGCCCACTGCATACACGAAGGTAAAACCGGCAACCGCATACACCCCGGTAGCCAGGGCGGTAGTGGCGATCATCGGCACGAAACCCAGACCACGCATAAACTCCGCCAGCGCCGCTTGATGAATCAGCGTTTGCGACTGCTCCGGCGTCACGCCTGCCGAATACGCTTTTTCCAGAGTAAAGATGGACACCTCGCTACCGGCAAAAATTTTCATGCTGGCTACCGCCGCAATCAGCGCGCCCACAATAGCGATATACGGTAGGTTTTTGATAATCCGCGACGTGCGCTCTTCAAACACCGACATCCCGCTGGCGTCATGATCCTCGCTACCGCGATTGCGCAGATCCTGGGTAATCGCAATCCCCAACAGCATTACCATGCCAATGAAAATCTCAATCGACTCAGGATTGAGATGCGGGAAATAGCGGACGACCAGTACGCGCGTAATCAGTACAACAACCGCTGCCAGCAGGCTGCTTTTCCAACCGAACTGGTAGAAAATGGCCACCAATGGGAACAGTGCAAAAGCGGATACTACCGGCGAACTCAATTCGCCCAACGATCCCAATACATCGACCGGTAGCGCCGTCAGCAGATGGTTAACCGGCAGCAGGCAGGTAAGGATCAGAATCCCCCAGACCGCCCCCAGGCCGAAAGCCAAAAGACTATTCGCTGCCAGTACACCAAGGATATCGGTAGGCAAAAACAGCAGCCAGGCATTCAGCAGCCCGGTTTTCAACGTGAACGAAATCCCGACTGAGGCGACAAAGCCAATACTTAAACCAAATGCGATACTGCCCGCTTCCCGACGATGCATGTTACCTTCAATCAACTGCGGGAGGATCGGGCGAATACCATCATGAAAAACCGCGGCTGACCGGTGCGCCAGTAACGACGTCATCCCCGTCAGACAAGCCACCACAATGAGTTGAATATAAAGCGCCATAACAGTGCCTTTTTATTTTAAAGAGTTGATCAGTAATGGGATCGCATGTTCAATATGTTCAACCGAAAGGCCAAACGCGACTCTTCCTTCCGCCACCATTTTTGCAATCTGATCCTCTTTCGCCTTAATACCCGGCTTAGCAATAGTGCAACTTTTGTTGAACCCGATAATGGCGATCGCAATGGAAAGCGCCGCGCCAGCACCGGTGTTACACGCACCAATGTAGTAATCCAACTGGCCGTTTTTCACCTTCATAGCCGCTTCCATGTCGTTGTAGATGAACACCTCGAAACACCCTGGCGCCGTATTTTCAATCGTTTTTTTAATCAGCTCGCGCTGTAAGCCAGCAACACCAATCTTTTTCATCTCTATGTCCTTACAGGAAAAATTGAGTAGGGTTAGTTCGTAACATCAGATCCACATCGGCCTGGCTGAAACCGGCCTGGTAAAGCAGAGGGACAAAGGTAGTCAACAGATAGTCGTAACCGTTGCCGCCATTAGCCTTTAAGTGAGAACGGCGGGTGATATCCATCGACAGCATGACGTGGTCCAGGCAGCCCCTTTCACGCAGGGCGAGCAGCATAGCGATGCGTTTTGCGTCGGGGTAATAATTGTTTTTACCAATTGTGTCGAACTGGACATAAGCGCCGAGATCGATCATGCGCAAAATATCATCGATATTATCTTTCAGGTCGCAATGGCCAATAACCACGCGGGAGAGATCGACGCCGTGTTGTTTCAGCAGGGCAAGCTGCTCCAGCCCCATGGTGCTAAACGAAGTATGCGTTGAGATAGGTCGTCCGGTCGCGTTATGCGCCAGCGCCGCGGCGCTAAACACTTTGGCTTCCAGATCGGTAATCACCCCTTCACTGGAACCGATTTCGGCGATAATTCCGGCTTTGAGCGGCGTGCCATCAATACCGATTTCGATCTCATCGATCATCTCCTGCGCCAGTTCCTGCACAGAACGGGTAGCAACATGCTCAGGAAAGAAAGCGTGCTGATAATAGCCGGTGCAGGCAATCACGTTGATGCCGGTATCGCGCATCAGATCCAAGATAAAGGACGGGTTGCGCCCCATATAACGGTTAGTCATCTCAACAATATTGCGCACGCCGAGGTGCATTAAATCGCGCATCTCTTTACTAATCAGTTCGTATTGATCCAGGCGACAATCGATGTTGCCTTTAAAACCGGACAAATCGATATGTAAGTGCTCGTGCGCGTAGGTATAACCGGAGCTATCAATCATCATTATGTATTCCTTGCGAGCGTTATAAGCGAAAGGAAAGAGCACCCATTTTCCGGCGCATGCGCACCAAAAAAGTCGCATACGGTCGCGCCGACATCAGACAACGTGCGACGGGTCCCGAGCCGTGCAGGCGATTGCCCGGGAGACCACACCAGCAGCGGCACCTTCTCCCGCGTGTGTTTACTGTGGCCTATCGTTGGATCGTTACCGTGGTCGGCCATCACCACCAGGCAATCATCCGGGCGCATATCCGCCATCAGCAGAGCCAGCTGCTCATCGACCAGCTCCAGCCTGTCGACATAGCGCTCCACATCTTCAGCATGACCCGCCAGATCGGTTTCCTGGATATTGGTGCAGATAAATGCCGTCTCCCGGCGGTTAAACTCCGCCCGGGTGATCTCCATAATCTGCTGGCTATCGACCAGATTTTCCCAGCTGATGCCATGGGGATTGCTAACGATATCAGCGACCTTGCCGACGAGAACCGTCGGAACGTCCACCGCAAAGAGCTGGGCAGGAACCTGCACCTGTTCATCAACGCCGTAGCCCATATGCACAACCTGGAATCCCTGCTTATAGGCGCCTGAGCGCGGTGCGTTGATACCGATATAGCCGCCCTCTTTCTCTTCCACCGCGTCGAAGATATTCTGTGTACTGGACAGCTGACCGCCAAAAGTGATAACGCGTCCCACGGAAGCCTGTTCACGCACCGTCCTGCCAATCGCTTTCACCTGAGCAAAAGTCTTTTCACTCAGGTTGCCGGTGATGTTGTAAACCTGCCCCAGATCGGCTTCCAGGTTATCGCCAACCGCCACCGCGCCGTCCACCAACAGCCAAAACGGGCCTTTGCCATGACGCTCTGTTTGATGTCCGGCGGCAAGCAGCGCATCTTCAACCTTATCGATAACAGCATTAAATGGCATTCGCAGCGGGGTTCGGGGTTTGGTCCCAAAAATCTCCTGATGCCCCATAAAGGTATCACCGCCCTCATGTTCAAGCTCTGCGGTTCCCCATACGGCATCTTCAGAAAGCTGCATCACACCTGGGGCAAAACCGAGGGCGTTTATCAGACCCAGCTTTTCCAGCGTTGGCAGCCGCAGCGCAGGAAAGCGTTGCAGAATATGCCCGCAGGTATTCGCACCGATATCCTGCGGCCTCACTTCGGGAACATCAGCCATCGCGCCGACGCCAAAGCTGTCTATCACCAACACCACAAATCTCGCCATTAGTCCTCCAGAACGTTGCCAAGACTGTCATAACGGGCAACGATTTCAGGGCTGCCGCTTTGAATACCGGCAATCAGCACCACATCGCTACGGGTAACGAAAATCTGCGTGCGGAAACAGAAGATTGCCGCACTGCCGACAGGAAACTCACCTTCCAGCGGCAGGTAGTAATCAATGCTGCTGTCATCTACCGCATTAAGCTGCGCCAGTTGGGCTTTTTCGCTGGCCGGAGCGAATATCAGCGCATGCTTAGCATGACCACGCCGATAATAGCCGCCGCCGTAGCAATAGCTTTGCCCGGCAAAATGATGGGAAATTTCACTCAGCCACAGCATGGCAACACGCTCCGGTTGATCTCCCTGCTGGTTGGCGGGGATGGTACCGGTCAGCGCATGCCCCGGCTCAGCGTGGGTGACGCCAAACTCCGCCAGTAGCGGCAGAGAGCTGCAGCTGGTTGCCGAAGGCGCATTCAGTTGCTGAACCGTCACGCCGAGACTTTCGAGCTTGTCTCTCGCGGCGAGCAAAGAGCGTAAATTCGGCGTTGGCAGAATTTTTTCCTGTTCGTCATCCCACAGCAGGCAAGGGAAGTGGGTGAGCCCGGTCAGTTCAATGCCCGGCAGGCTTTGAAGATGAGCCACCACGTTGTCCAGCTCAGCCAACGCGAATCCACTCTCCTGTCCCGGATAGAGGAAATCGCTCTCTCCATAGACCTTAAGCATGACCGCCTGCGCCCGACCGCTTGCTACCGCCGCCGCCGAAACTTCCTGAGCTTTCTCCAGAGAGAACAGGGTAATGACTTCGGTACCCTGCTCTACCGCGCCCGCCACCTGCGCGGAAGGTATTTGCACCAGATGACCCTGATGGGAAACGGGCAAACCGGCACGGCGCATCACCCGACTCTCTTTGTAATCCACAACAACAATGCCCTGATACCCCAGCGCCAACAGCTTTTCTGCCAGCCACGGATTTCGACCAATCTGCTTGGTCATCACGTACAGGCTAATTCCATATTGCTGCGCGGTCTTCAGCAGCAGCTTGCCATTTTCCAGCACCTGATCGACATCAATAACCCAGCTATCCGGGGCGATAAGCCCTTGCTGCCAGAAGCGGAGCGCTGTCGCAATCAGCGCCGGGTTCTGCCGTTGTAATGCTTTAATAAACATTTACTTGCCTCTGCTTTTATTCCTTTTTTAAATATTCATTTTTTTGAATATTTAAGTCGCATAGCGCCCATTCCCAATATTCTTCACACGGCCTGCTGCGCCGCTCCCCACAACCCATACCAGTTAGCCAGCAAATAACCTTTTTCATTAGCATGTAGAGTGACGTCAAATTCTTGCATCAGCGCCTGATGCAATTGATGAATCTCATCCCAATGCGCCGAACTGGTTATCTCTGCCATGAACTCCTCATCCAGCGGCTCAATAACCTCACCGCGGCGGCTGCGCATCAGCGCATTTGCCATATGAGTTATCGCGATTTCCCCTTGCTCGCTAAAGACGGGAAGATGCCACTGCTCGTCCAGCTGGCGGACGACCTGCATCATTCCGCGACAAATATCCTGGTCGATAATCCCTGCCTCACACAGCAAGTTGAGCCTGTTTTCCATAATCACTGCCTTAATGTTAATAGCTTGGCTCTTGCTCTCCGCTCACCACCCGTTGTTGATGAGCTAATAGCGCCTGTTTATCAACGAATGCACGTAGCAGATGTTGAATCGGGTAATCATCTGCCCTGGCCAACACTACCGCCTCAGTCGCCTGCAAAAAACGCGGATCGTCACTTAGCGGCAGGGCTTCCAGCCCTAACATGGCCAGCTCCGCGCCAGCGGTGACGTTCCAGATAACGGCGTCAATTTCGCCTTTGACGATGCGACTTAGACTCTCGTGATAAGAGAGGTCGACGCGCTCTACGTCGCTATTGGCAAAATAAATTTCGGTCATAATTTTCTGGTCCGCCGAGCGGTTATCAAGCCCCACTCGCCGCACCGAATCGATTTCGCCTTTCCGGCAAATCAGCTGGTGCTCACCGACATAGGTGTGCGGCCCAAGGGTCATTACCATCCGCAGCCCGCTCTGCGCTAAATAACTTTCTGCCGCCAGGCGCGAAACCACCGCCATGTCGTAAACACCGTTAAGTAAGCACTCCACGCGAATGTCGGCGCCGCGCATATGCGCATAGTAAAAAGGAATACCTTCAAACTGCGCTTTCAGTCCGCTCGCCAGCCCTTCATACAATCGCGTATAGGGCAGAGGCATTGCGCAAACGACGTTAGTGATATCGATATGCGCCAATAGGGCCTTGTTATCCATCTCAACCAGGTAACTGCCGTTGCGCCCTCGGCGTTCAATACGAATGGCCCCGGAAGACTCCAGCGTTTTTAGCGCCGCCTGAGTCAGCCCAACGGAAGAGCCGCATTCACCCGCTAACTCATCAATCGTTTTTAGACGATTACCGCACTGCTCGCCCAACAAATAACGAGCCAGGGTCGTTAGTGCCATGCCCTCTTTTTTAATGAATGTCCGACGCATCTATAATCTTCACTAAATTGAATATTTATATCTTCACTAAACTGAAGATAATTAACAAGGAGCAAATAATCAAATCACGACAGTTATCACAAATTAAAAAGCCGGATGCATTGCACCCGGCTTTGGATATGACGACAACCATCAGATTGATTAAGGCTTAGCGACGAAACCAATCGCTTCGTAGACCGCCTTCAGGGTAACAGAAGCGCGAGCGCTGGCTTTCTCCGCGCCCTCTTTCATCACCTGATTCAGGAAAGCTTCATCGCCGCGGAAACGGTTATAGCGCTCCTGCAGTTCGGTCAGCATACCGGAAACGGCTTCAGCCACTTCGCCTTTCAGGTGGCCATACATTTTGCCTTCAAAATGCTGCTCCAGATCTGGAATGCTCTGGCCGGTAACGGCAGAGAGGATATCCAGCAGGTTGGAGACGCCCGCTTTGTTCTGGATGTCGTAACGAACAACCGGCGGCTCGTCGGAGTCGGTGACCGCGCGTTTAATCTTCTTCACCACCGATTTCGGGTCTTCCAGCAGGCCGATAACGTTGTTGCGGTTATCATCTGACTTGGACATCTTTTTGGTCGGCTCCAGCAGCGACATCACGCGCGCGCCGGATTTTGGAATAAACGGCTCAGGGACTTTAAACACGTCGCCGTAAATAGCGTTGAAACGCTGGGCGACATCGCGGCTCAGCTCCAGGTGCTGTTTCTGGTCTTCGCCAACCGGGACCTGGTTAGTCTGATACAGCAGAATGTCGGCAGCCATCAGCACCGGATAGTCAAACAGACCGGCGTTAATATTTTCCGCATAGCGCGATGACTTGTCTTTAAACTGGGTCATACGGCTCAGTTCGCCGAAATAGGTGTAGCAGTTCAGCGCCCAGCCGAGCTGCGCGTGCTCCGGCACGTGGGACTGAACGAAGATGGTGCTTTTTTGCGGGTCGATACCGCACGCCAGATACAGCGCCAGCGTGTCCAGCGTGGCCTTACGCAGCTGCTGCGGGTCTTGACGAACGGTAATCGCGTGCTGATCAACGATGCAGTAAATGCAGTGGTAATCGTCCTGCATGTTTACCCACTGACGCAGCGCACCCATGTAGTTGCCAATGGTCAATTCACCTGAGGGCTGTGCGCCACTAAAAACGATGGGCTTAGTCATTTTTTATTCCTGAGTTTCACTGTACGGTAGCCCGAAAGCGGGCAAGAGTTCATTAAATTGGTCAAAGATATAATCCGGCTCGCTCAGCGAAATCGGCTCGCCGTAGTTGTAGCCGTAGGTCAGGCCGATCGAGCTGCAGCCCGCGGCCTTCGCGGCCTGAATATCATTGCGCGAGTCGCCAACGAACAGCAGCTCTCCGGGTGCCAGCCCCAGTTTCTCCGCGACCAGAAGCAGCGGTTCCGGATGCGGTTTTTTGTTTTTTACATCATCGCCGCCGATAACAACGGTAAAATATTTGGCGATATCCAGCGACGCCAGAATCGGCGCGACAAAAGGCGTCGGTTTATTGGTCACCAGCGCCAGCGGCAGGCCCTTTGCGTGCAGCGCGCCCAGCGTATCGGCAACGGCTGGAAACAAAAAGCTCCCCTCTTCCGCCACTTCGCCATAGTAGCGGTCGAACAGCTTGCGCAAAATGGCCTGCTGTTCAGCCTGCGGGATATCGTCATGATCGACGGAAGGTTTACCCTGCGCAGCTCTCAGCGCCGCGCGCTCCTGACGGGCCCAGGTCAGAGCCCGCTGGATCAGAACGTCCGCGCCGTTGCCAATCCAGGTCACGACACGTTCTTCGCCCGCCATCGGCAGTTCCAGCGCATACAGCGCGTTATCAACGGCAGCGGTCAAGCCCGGCGCGCTATCGACCAGCGTCCCATCGAGATCGAACGCCACACCGCGAATATTTTGTAACTTATCCATGGCTAACCTTTGCTAATTCGCTACGCATTTGATCGACCACTTTTTTGTAGTCAGGCTGATCGAAAATGGCCGACCCAGCAACAAACATATCCGCACCGGCGGCGGCAATCTCAGCGATATTGCTGACTTTTACGCCGCCGTCGACTTCCAGACGGATGTCGTAGCCGGATTCATCAATGCGACGACGAACTTCACGCAGTTTTTCCAGGGTGTGCGGAATAAAAGACTGACCGCCAAAGCCAGGGTTGACGGACATCAGCAGAATAACATCCAGCTTATCCATTACGTAATCAAGGTAGCTCAGGGAGGTCGCCGGGTTAAACACCAAACCGGCTTTGCAGCCGTGCTCTTTGATAAGCTGCAGCGTGCGGTCAACGTGTTCGGAAGCTTCCGGATGGAAAGTAATGATGCTGGCGCCCGCGGCGGCAAAATCAGGGACGATGCGGTCAACCGGCTTGACCATCAAATGCACGTCAATCGGCGCAGTGATACCGTAATTTCGCAGTGATTTCAGCACCATCGGGCCAATGGTCAGATTCGGCACGTAGTGGTTGTCCATCACGTCAAAGTGCACAACATCCGCACCCGCAGCCAACGCATTGGCGGTGTCCTCGCCCAGACGGGCAAAATCAGCCGACAGAATCGAAGGGGCAATCAAATACTGCTTCATCCGCATCTCCTTGAAATTTATTTGGTCTTGGGCGGACGGTACAGAGCCAGAAGCTCGTCCACCTTCTTACGTGTACCACCGTTGCTGCTGATGCTGCGTCGAACCTTCACAATATGCGTCTCAGCGGCGTTCTTGTACCACTCCTGAGTGAGCGGCGTGCGATGGTTTGAAATAAGCACAGGAATACGCTTTTTCATCAGCAATTCCGCTTTTTTAGCCAGCAGCTCCTGCTGCTCCTGGCTAAAGCTATTCGTATGATAAGCCGTAAAATTCGCCGTAGACGACAGCGGCGCATAGGGCGGATCGCAGTAAACAACGGAGCGGTTATCCGCCCGCTTCATGCACTCTTCATAAGATTCACAATGAAACTCTGCATGCTGCGCCTTCTCCGCGAAATGATACAGCTCAGCTTCGGGAAAATAGGGCTTTTTATAGCGACCAAACGGCACGTTAAACTCACCGCGCAGATTGTAGCGACACAGGCCATTGTAGCCATGACGGTTCAAATAAAGGAACAGTACCGCGCGACGCAACGGCTCCTGACTCTGGTTGAACTCATCACGGAACCGATAATACTGCTCTGCGACGTTGTTCTCTGGCGTAAACATCTTACGCGCCGCCGTAACATAGTCATCGGTACGCAGCTTGACGATGTTATACAGACTAATCAAATCACTATTGATATCAGCGAGGATATAACGAGAAAAGTCGGTATTCAGGAATACCGACCCGGCGCCTACAAAAGGCTCAATCAAGCAGTCGCCTTGCGGCAAATGCTTTTTAATATCGTCAAGCAGGGGGTATTTACCCCCTGCCCATTTCAGAAAAGCGCGATTCTTTTTCATGCTGCCTAACTAATTACACATTCTCCGGCTGCGGAGAAAGCTCCGACAGCATCCTGCGCTTCAGACTACTCTGCGGCATTATTTCAGGTCAGACTGAACCTGATGCAGCGGTTTTGCCCACGGGTTTTTCGCCTGTACATCTGCTGGCAGCGTAGCAACAGCACGTTTCGCTTCATCTTTAGAAGCGTAAATGCCGCTCACCAGGACATACCAGGGCTGACCATTACGCGTGGTCTCATAGACAACATATTTTTCCAGCTTCTCTTTCTTCGCCCAACTGTTGAGGTTGTTGTAGTTAGAAGAGCTGCTGAGCTGCAGCGTGTAGTGACCGGACGGCGCAGACTTCATCGAACTGACGTCACCAGAGCTTTTACCCGCAGCAGCCGTTGCTGCCGGAGCGGCAGCGGCAGTTGCTGCGGGCGCGGTGGTCGCAGCAGCAGGCGCGGTAGTCGCGGCTGGTTTGGTCTGGGCCGTTGCAGCAGGCTTAGTCGGCTGCGCTGCTGCCGGCGTCGTGGTCGCGACGTTCTCTACACGCTTAGGCTGGACCGGAGCCGATTTCGGCTGGGTCGACGCTTTCGCCGTGGCCTGCGGTTTCGGTTCGATAACCGTATGCTTACGCTCAGCCGGGCGCGGTGCTGTTGCCGTCTGACGCTCTGTCGTCGCCTGACGTGGGGCAGTGGCGCCATTGCGCACCGGCGCAACGGTAGCAGGCTCAGTTGGCAAAGTAGAATTCGCTACCGCGCTATCAATCTGACCCTGCTGCTGGGTCAGCGCATTATTCAGATCGCCCTGAACCTCAACGCGCTGCTGCCCTTGTGGTTCAGCCGTAGCCTGACCTTGAGTCGGGTTAGAGGCGATAGGCGGCAGAGAAACATCCTGCGGCTGCGCGCTGTTAGCCGCTGATGAATCCTGAGCAGCAGGCTGAGTATTATTATTGTCCTGCTCACCGGAGAGGTTGATGCTCTTCTCACCGGAAGCCGTTTGCTCGTTGGATGAGGATGGTGATTTCAGCGCGGAACCCACGCCAACAATCAGCAGCAGCAGAACGAGGATTCCCACGCCCATCATGATGTATTGACGAGAGGCTGGTTTCGCAGGCGCCTTCTTACGCTTACGAGGACGACGCTCAACCTGACGCTCTTCGTCATCGCCTTCGTCAGACTCTACCTCTTCTTCGTACTCTTCATACTGTTCTTCGTCGCGCTCACGGCGTGCTTTGCTGCCGCGCGTCGGGCGACCATCGTCAGCATCATCAAGATCGACATCATCAAAATTGATTTGCGGATCGGCATCACGCTCTGAAGACTGACGAGAACGACCAGTACGACGATCGCTGCGATCGGCTTTCATATCGTCTTCTGGTTTTAATTCATCCATTTAACACCCCACTAAAAGGCTTATGCTCACGACTATTGCACATCACCCGAAATGATAACGCCGCGCGAACGCGGCCAGACCTTCTTATTGTTGCGCCTGCTGAGTATCAGCAATCGCGCCAAGAACAACATCATGCGGTACTCCGCCGCGTATCTCGCTCTTCCCTATCGCGAGGGGTAGCACCAGCCGCATCTCGCCTGCCAGCACCTTTTTATCACGCATCATGTGGGGCAAATACGCCTCTGCTGCCATCGCCTGCGGCCCGCATACCGGCAAACCAGCACGCTGCAACAGATGAATAATTCGCTGCGTATCCTGCGGATCAAAGCGCCCCAAACGCTCGGACGCATGCGCCGCCATCACCATACCGGCCGCGACAGCTTCACCATGCAACCAGTTACCGTAGCCCATTTCAGCTTCGATAGCATGACCAAAAGTATGGCCAAGATTGAGTAAAGCACGTAACCCGGTTTCGCGCTCGTCGGCGGCGACAACTTCCGCTTTCAGCTCACAACAGCGACGGATACAGTACGCCATTGCGGTTTCATCCAGCGCCATCAATGCATCAATGTTATTTTCCAGCCAGTCGAAGAATTCGCCGTCAAGAATAACGCCGTACTTGATCACTTCAGCCAGGCCGGAAGAGAGCTCACGCTTCGGCAGCGTTTTGAGACAGTTGAGATCGACAACAACAGATACGGGCTGCCAGAAGGCGCCAATCATGTTTTTACCGAGAGGATGGTTGACGGCCGTTTTGCCGCCGACCGAAGAATCCACCTGCGACAGCAGAGTGGTCGGAACCTGAATAAAGCGCACGCCACGCTGGTAGCTGGCCGCTGCAAATCCCGTTAAATCACCAATTACCCCACCGCCGAGCGCCACTAACGTGGTGTCGCGGCCGTGTGGTTTTTGCAATAGCGCGGTAAAAACGGTATCCATCACCGCCAGGCTTTTATACTGCTCGCCGTCGGGAAGAATCACGCTATCGACTTTTACTCCCGCTTGCTCAAGTGCGGAGCGTACGGTATCCAGATAAAGCGGCGCCAGCGTCTCATTGGTGACCAGCATAACCTGGTCGCCTGATTTCAGTGGCAGGAAGGAAGCTGGATCGTTAAACAAACCAGCCGCGATGGTAATCGGGTAACTACGTTCCCCGAGGGTTACAGTAAGCCTCTCCATAACGCGACGTCCACCTCAGTTGCTTTTACTCTGACGCACTTTATTAAGCCAGAATCAGTTGCTTTCCAGCATATGAATAATCTGGTTTGCTACCACTTTCGCGCTTTGATCGTCAGTACGGATAGTGACATCAGCAATCTCTTCGTACAGCGGATTACGCTCATCCGCCAACGCTTCCAGTACTTCGCGAGGCGGCGCATCAACTTGTAGCAAAGGACGCTTTTTATCGCGCTGCGTACGGGCAAGCTGCTTTTCGATAGTTGTTTCCAGGTAGACCACCACGCCGCGGGCGGAGAGACGGTTACGCGTTTCACGGGATTTTACAGAGCCACCGCCGGTTGCCAGCACGATTCCCTGTTTTTCCGTCAACTCATTGATAATTTTTTCTTCACGGTCGCGGAAGCCGTCTTCGCCTTCTACATCAAAGACCCAACCCACATCTGCGCCAGTGCGTTTCTCAATTTCTTGATCGGAATCGTAAAATTCCATGTTGAGCTGTTGGGCTAACTGGCGCCCAATAGTGCTTTTGCCGGCACCCATAGGCCCAACCAGAAAGATATTGCGTTTCTCTGCCATTTTTTCGGTACTACTAAGACTATTCGTTAATGGTAAACCCGCTTCGCAGACACCCAGCGCAGCAGGACATGAACTGAAACCTCATATGCAATAGAGCGAGAGTCAGACTAAAAATTATCTCAATACTCCGGCTGGTTTGGCAACAGAATAAATCACCGGACAAGAAAGGGAGGATTGATGTCGTACCCGACTCTCAAATCGGTACCCCTTGTATGCTAAATCCGTCCTCACGTCAAACACCTGAAACGTGTTTAGCAAGAAAAACCCGCTTAATGCACTGCCAGAATACGTGGAGTAATGAAGACAACCAGTTCACGTCGTTCGTTATCCTTACCGTCACGGCGAAACAACTGGCCAAGCCAGGGGATATCGCCAAGAAGAGGAATACCATCGCGAGACGTTTTATTTTTTTGCGCAAAGATACCGCCTAACGCCAGAGTCTCTCCGCTTTTCACCTCAACCTGCGTTTCTATTTCTTGTTTATCGATAGCCAGCGCTTCGCCATTTTCCTGTTTGAGCACCTGGCCCGGCGTATTTTCACTAATCCTGAGTTTTAAACGCACGCGATCGTGATATAGCACCGTCGGCGTCACCTCCATCCCCAGCACCGCCTCTTTAAATTCAACGGAGGTCGCGCCGCTTTCGCCGCTGGAGACCTGATAGGGTATCTCGCTGCCCTGCTTAATGCTGGCGGGCTGCATATGTGAAGCCAGCAGCCGGGGACTGGCGATGATGTCCACCTGCTGCTTCTGCTCAAGTGCGGAAAGCTCCAGCTCCAGGAGCCGCCCGCTGATGCGGCCGATGTTAAACCCGGCCCTCGTACTGGCATCCCCTACCGCCAGGTTACTGCTCAAGGTCGTCAGTTTACCGGATCCCGGTGGGCTGCTGGCGTCCGCCAGATTCCACTTAACGCCCAGTTCACGCAGGCTGGTTTCGCTCATTGAGACAATATGCGCCGCCAGCTCAACCTGACCGACGGGCACATCCATCTCCTGAACCCATGCCCTTAACGCCGGGAGGTGCCTGGCGTCATCGCGAATCAACAGGCGATTGGTTCGCTTATCGACCATCAGATACCCGCGAGCACTCAGCAGTTTTTCGCCTACTTTGGCCAGATCCTCTGCATCAGCATATCGCAGGCTCATGCTATGCCCCTGTAGAGGGAGATTCTGTAGACGCTTTGCTCTCTCCGCCTCAAGCTGTGCCTGCTGCGCCTTTTGCCAGGCCTGAGTATGCACGTACAGTACCGAGCCTTGTTGGGTCAGGGTCAGACCGGCGCTATCGATAACCGATCGCAACGCCTGCTGCCACGGCACCTCCTTAAGCTGCAAAGATACCGTTCCGCTGACGTCCGGCGCCACCACGAGATTTTTTTGCTTTAGCTCCGCCAGCGTTTGCAGTACCTGGGTCACCGGCGCATCATCGACGACCAGCGATACGGGAAGATCTTTTTTTGCCGCGACCGCCACCAGCGGCAGGAGCAGAAACAGCAGGCTTATCCATCGCATCATTCTTTATTCCCTTTCGCAGCCAGACCCACTGTGCGGGTTCACACCCCGCGCCGGTTGATATAGCCATTTTGTCAGATGTCAGAAGCGTGACCCGCCAGCCTGTAGGCAGCGTCTCCGCATCCCTCACGCGGCGCCATTTCCCGGCACTATCCTGCAGGATGCCAATCAACTCTCGCGGATCGCCTATCGCCCCACCGTAGCGCCATTGGCTAAGCTGTACCGTTCGGCAGCTATCGACCGGAGGCTGGAAGGGATCGCGTTCCGCAGCCAGCAGCGGCAGAGGAAACAGCAGTAAACACCACCCTTTACGGCGCATCTTCCGCCTCCAGTTGCAGGGTAAGCCGTAGAGCCTGATTTCCCGGCTGAATTGAGAAAGCCGTGGCCCGCATCCCGCAGCGGGCTAGCCAGGAAAAAAGCGCCGGTACTGCTTGCCAGTCAACCGCCAGCTGCATCTCGCCACCGCGCCCTATCGGCCGCCAGTCCATAAGCGCAGCGCCCGTCACCGGGAGGTCAATGGGAGAGAAAGCCTGGGTTTGTTGCTCCTCAATATCAACGTTTTGTAGCGCAGCCCGCAGCGGCAACAGTTTGCGCCACTGCGCTTGTATGCGCAGCGTGCCGGCCCCGTTAGTGTCTGGCTGAGGGAGCCGCAGTAGCCATCCCCAGGATCCGGCAATGAGAACCAGAACGACAGGTATTGTTACCAGGCTTTTGCGCCCCGTCAGCCAGCGTTCAATCTCAACCCGCATTGTCTTCCTCTCCGGCCATGGAAAAGTGAAATAACCAGCGTCCTTCACCGTCGCGGTGCGTTTCACCCGCCCTGGGGGGGCGCAAGCCGGGCAGGCGCCCCAGCGCCTTTTCCAGCGCGGATAACCCCTTAAGATTTAACGTTAACCCGCTCAGCCACAGAGTATTCTGGCGGTATTCCAACTGAGTTAACCAGGCGTGTTCCGGCATAAGCGCCGCTATCGCCTGCAACCTTGACTGCCACGCGGCGGTTTTCTCCCGCCGAAGAACGCGCAGACGTTGTTGTTCCTGCTGCTGTAGCCGCTGGCGCATGGCTCGCTCACGCTGCTGCAAGGCGGTATAAAGCTGGTCTTCAGCGCTAATCCTCGCGGTTTCAAGCAAATGGCCGACCCGTTGGTTGAGCTGTGAAGTGAGGAACGCCGCCAGCAGCATAAGCAGCAGACCAACAATCAGCAGCCCCGCCATCTGCAGACGTTGCCGTCGACGCGTTTCGCGCCAGGGAAGGAAGTTGACAATATGGCTCATGACTGACGCGCTCCCAGCGCCAGGCCGAGGGCAACGGTAAAGCTATCGCCACATGCCGGGAGCGGCGGCTGCAGGCGGTGGATGGCGCTCCAGGCGTCAAAATTCCGTCCGTCGGGCGATGCGGAGGCGCAGAGGCGAAACGTACCGCCGTTCACCCGGGATACCAGGTTTGGAAAAGAAGGAGCGTCGCTGCACGGACAGCATCCCCAGCTGTCAGAGGTGGCCCAAAGCCAGCTCGCTTCGTCACGCCAGGCCAGCCCCTGAACGTCATCCGGTTGCCAGGGGAGAAAGGCGCTAAGCGCGCTGGCATCCGGAACAATCCCCACTACCCTCAGCTTGAGTCGACTTGCCAGGCGGCACAGAAGGTTAACGTCCAACCGCTGCGCGGCGGTAACTCGCCAGCCATCGACCGCTCCGGTTTCCGCATAATCGACGCATAGCGACGATGCGGGCATTTCCAGCTGCTGCGCCATCGCGCTGGCAATCCAGGTCGCCTGTTCGCTTTCTCTTAATGAAATCTGCGGGCGCGGGAGCTGCTTTTGCAGGGTTCGCGCCGCCGGAAAGGCGATACAGACCTGATGGTGCAAAGGCAGCTCCCGCCGCCAGCTTTGCAGCTGGCGGGCCAGCGATTCAACATCCACCACCATTCCCTGCCGCACGGTACCGGGCATGAGCGGGATGCTCCACCAGCGGCGAAGCGCCCAGCGTGAGCGCTCATGTAATAACGCGACAATAGCAATGTGGTCCTGCTGGATATGCATTCCTACGCGCCAGTTTCTAAACGCCATGCTTACGATCTCCTTATCCGCCGATATGCTTCGCTATATCAATGCTCCAGGCTTGCCTTTATACTACTGCGCGTTTGTTTATAAACTGCCCAATGAAAACTAAATGAGAAATCTCCGGTGAAGTTCGTAAAGTATCTTTTTATCCTTGCAGTATGTTGCGTACTGCTGGGAGCAGGCTCGATTTTTGGTCTCTATAAATATATAGAGCCGCAGCTCCCCGACGTCGCAACCCTGAAGGATGTGCGCCTGCAGATCCCTATGCAGGTCTATAGCGCGGATGGCGAGCTGATTGCGCAATATGGCGAGAAACGCCGTATTCCCGTCACGCTACAGCAAATGCCGCCAGAGCTGATAAAAGCGTTTATCGCCACCGAAGACAGCCGTTTTTATGAGCATCATGGCGTTGACCCGGTCGGGATTTTCCGCGCCGCCAGCGTCGCGATGTTCTCAGGCCACGCCTCGCAGGGCGCCAGTACGATTACTCAACAGCTGGCGCGCAACTTCTTCCTGAGCCCAGAAAAGACGTTGATGCGTAAGGTAAAAGAGGCCTTCCTCGCGATCCGCATCGAGCAGTTGCTCAATAAAGATGAAATCCTTGAGCTGTACCTGAACAAAATCTATCTTGGCTACCGCGCCTACGGCGTCGGCGCGGCCGCGCAGGTCTATTTCGGGAAATCCGTCGACCAGCTAACGCTGAGTGAAATGGCGGTCATTGCGGGCCTGCCTAAAGCGCCGTCGACGTTTAACCCGCTCTACTCCATGGATCGCGCAACCGCCCGCCGCAACGTTGTTCTCTCACGGATGCTGAGCGAAGGCTACATCACGCAGGCGCAGTACGATCAGGCGCGTAGCCAGACGATTGACGCCAGCTACCATACGCCGGAAATCGCCTTCTCCTCCCCGTACCTCAGCGAAATGGTGCGCCAGGAAATGGTCGGCCGCTACGGTGAGCAGGCTTATGAAGACGGTTATCGCGTCTACACCACCATTACCCGTAAAAATCAGCAGTCGGCCCAGGAGGCCGTGCGTAAAAACGTGCTGGATTACGACATGCGCCACGGCTATCGCGGCCCGGAAAAGGTGCTATGGAAAGTGGGTGAAACGCCGTGGGATAACCAGAAAATCCTCGATACGCTGAAAAAAACCCCGAATACCGGACCGCTCTCGCCGGCGGTCATCACGTCGGCAAATCCGCAGGAAGCCGTCGCGCTAATGAGCAACGGAACCTCAGTGTCGCTGAATATGGAAGGCGTCCGCTGGGCGCGTCGGTTTATCTCTGATACCCAGCAGGGTGCCACGCCGCGTAAAGTGAACGATGTGGTGCAGACCGGGCAACAGGTCTGGGTACGTCAGGTGGGTAGTAGCTGGTGGCTGTCGCAGGTGCCGGATGTCAACTCGGCGCTGGTCTCGATCAACCCGCAAAACGGAGCGATCATTGCGCTGGTCGGCGGCTTCGATTTCAACCAGAGCAAGTTCAACCGTGCGACACAGGCGCTGCGCCAGGTCGGTTCTAACATTAAGCCGTTCCTCTACACTGCTGCGATGGATAAAGGCTTAACGCTGGCGAGCATGCTCAACGATGTGCCGATTTCCCGCTGGGATGCCGGCTCCGGCTCCGACTGGCGCCCCAAAAACTCACCGCCGCAGTATGCGGGCCCTATCCGCCTGCGTCAGGGGCTGGGTCAATCAAAGAACGTGGTGATGGTTCGCGCGATGCGGGCCATGGGCGTGGACTACGCGGCTGAGTATCTCCAGCGTTTTGGCTTCCCGGCGCAGAACATCGTGCGGACCGAATCGCTGGCGCTGGGTTCAGCGTCTTTCACCCCGCTTCAGGTTGCTCGCGGTTATTCGGTGATGGCTAACGGCGGTTTCCTCGTGAGCCCTTATTTCATCAGCAAAATCGAGAACGATCAGGGCGGCGTCATTTTTGAAGAACGGCCAAAAGTTGCCTGCCCACAGTGCGATATTCCGGTGATTTACGGCGATACGCCGAAGTCTGATGTGCTGGAGAATAAAGACGTTGAGGACGTCGCCACCTCACAGGACCCGCAAAACCCCGGCGTTCCACCACAACCGCAACTTGCGCAGGCGAACCAGTCCCTGGTGGCGCAAAGCGGCGCTCCGGAGTACGCGCCGCACGTGATCAACACGCCGCTGGCGTTCCTGATTAAAAGCGCCCTGAACACCAACATCTTCGGCGAACCGGGCTGGATGGGTACCGGCTGGCGGGCAGGCCGCGACCTGCAGCGTCACGATATCGGTGGCAAAACCGGGACCACCAACAGTTCAAAAGATGCGTGGTTCTCAGGCTATGGTCCTGGCGTCGTAACGTCGGTATGGATTGGCTTTGATGACCACCGCCGCGATCTGGGCCGTACCACCGCCTCCGGAGCAATAAAAGATCAGATATCCGGCTATGAAGGCGGCGCTAAAAGTGCCCAACCGGCCTGGGATGACTTTATGAAAAGGGTGCTGGAAGGCGTACCGGAAGAGCCGCTAACGCCGCCGCCGGGTATTATTACGGTGAACATCGACCGCAGCACCGGCCAGTTGGCCAGCGGCGGTAATAGCCGCGCCGAGTACTTTATTGACGGCACGCAGCCTACCCAACAGGCGGTTCATGAAGTCGGCACCACCATTACCGATGGCGGGGGCGAGACCCACGAACTGTTCTGACAAAAAAAGCGCCTGTGGGCGCTTTTTTTATCTGGGAGAGGCGCTACAGCCGCCCCTGCGCCTGCAGCCACTCGCGCAGCAGGAAAAGCGCGCTAACGTTACGCGCTTCGTTGAAATCTTCTTCCTCGAGCAGCGTCATCAGCTGCGACAGCGGCCAGCGCACCTGCGGCAGCGGCTCGGGCTCATCGCCGGGCAACGACTCCGGATAAAGGTCTTCCGCCACCAGGATATTCATCTTGCTGGAGAAGTAGGACGGGGCCATGCTTAGTTTTTTCAAAAACGTCAGCTTTTGCGCGCCAAACCCAACCTCTTCTTTCAGCTCGCGGTTGGCGGCTTCCAGTACGCTTTCGCCTGGATCGATCAGGCCTTTTGAAAAGCCCAGCTCATAGGACTCCGTACCAACGGCATATTCGCGAATCAGGATTATATGGTCATCGACAATCGGCACAATCATCACGGCTTCACGGGTAGAAGGCCGCATCCGTTCATACACGCGGCGCACGCCGTTGCTGAACTCAAGGTCCACGCTTTCAACATTAAAAAGGCGCGAGCGCGCGACTGTTTCAACATTGAGAATGGTGGGTTTTTGTAATGATTTGCTCATTGTCATCGGTCTATGCTGTGATTACAGCGGTCATTGTGCGATACGCAGCACGGTTTCGGCAATCCTAATCACCACTAATTTACATAGTTGCAACTTTTTCGCCTTGCGCCCGGGTATCACAAAGACTAAAAAGTCAATAGGTTGAATAGTATTTGAGAATATACTGATTCCTGGATTTTAACGCTTTTGATAAGGTTGTATGCTGCTGCATTACATAATAGATTTTCCCGCGTTGACGTAATTAAGTGCCGATTTCGACGGCTGTTTTACCTCTATTGATGAATGGCAACCGACGATACCAGTAAGAAAAGAATAACTATGATGGGATGGGCATGGGCACCTTTCTGATATTTTTGTTAGCTCTGCTGATCTGCGCATTGCTTATCGGGTGGTGGTATCGCACGCATGCAAGACGTCGTCGCCTGCCGCTGCTGCACGCCTTTAGCGATGCCGCGACGCGCAAGCTTTCCGATGAAGAGCGCAGCGCCGTAGAAAAATACCTCGAAAGCCTCAGCCGTAACCAGCAGTTGCCAGCGTCTGGCGCCAGCACCGCGCCGGTCAACCTGACGCTGAACGAACAGAGCGGTACCGTTTATAGCGTCACCCGCGCCATTACGCGCTACGGCATCACTACCGATGACCTCAACAAATGGCGCTACTTCCTTGATTCAGTGGAAATTCATCTGCCCCCCTTCTGGGAGCAACATATCAACGATGAAAACAGCGTCGAGTTAATCTCCACCGATAGCCTGCCGCTGGTGATTGCTCTGAATGGGCAAACGCTCAGCGACTATCCTCAGGAATCCCGGGGGTTTGCGCTTGAAAAAGCTGCGGTGCCTCAGGCATCCATCCGCGGGGAAGAGAGCGAGCAAATTGAGCTGCTAAACATCCGTCCGGAAACGCCAGAAGAGCATGCGCTTAGCCGCCCTGACGGCCTTCGCGAAGCCATTCTGGTGGTTGCCGCCTTCCTGCTGTTTTATTGCAGCCTGATAACCCCGAACGTTTTTTCGCCCTGGCTGCTGGGCGGCGGGTTACTCCTGCTGCTGGCAGGCGTATGGGGGATCTACGCTCCCCCGCGTAAAACATCGCTGCGGGAAATTCACTGTCTGCGCGGCATGCCGAAACGCTGGGGGTTGTTTGGCGAAAATAACCAGGAACATATCAATAATATTTCCCTCGGCATTATCGACCTTATCTACCCGCGCCACTGGCAACCGTGGATTGCGCAGGACCTCGGCCAGCAAACGGATATCGACATCTACCTCAGCCGCCACGTTGTCCGCCAGGGCCGCTTCCTGTCGCTGCATGATGAGGTCAAAAACTTCCCGCTTCAGTACTGGCTCCGCAGCGCGATTATCGCCCTCGGCGCGCTGCTGATCGTCGTGATGCTGTGGGCCAGCGTACCGCTGAATATGCCCTTTAAATTCACCCTTTCATGGCTCAAGGGCGCGCAAACTATCGAAGCCACGACGGTTGCCCAGCTGGAGAAGTCAAAGATTCGCATCGGCGACACGCTGCGCCTGAAAGGCACAGGAATGTGCAACATCCACTCGCCGGGCGCCTGGACGGCAAAAGAGAACTCGCCGTTTATGCCGTTCGATTGTTCACAAATCGTCTGGAATGATGCCCCTCCCCTGCCGCTGCCGGAGTCAGATATCGTCAGTAAGGCCACCGCCCTGATGCAGACCGTCCAGCGCCAGCTCCATCCCGAATCCGATGACGATTCGCGCGTCAGCCCGGCGCTACGTTCCGCCATTCAGAAGTCAGGCATGGTGCTGCTGGATGATTTTGGCGATATCGTCACAAAAACCAACGACCTGTGCTCTGCGAAAGACGATTGCGTTCGTTTGAAGAATGCGCTGGTTAACCTCGGTAATACCCGCAACTGGGAAGCCCTGACCAAACGCGCCAGCGCGGGCAAACTGGACGGCGTCAACGTCCTGTTACGCCCGGTAAGCGCGGAATCGCTGGAGAACCTGGTCACCACCTCCACCGCGCCGTTCATCAGCCGTGAAACCTCGCGCGCGGCTCAGGCGCTGAATAGCCCGGCACCCGGCGGTTTCCTGATTGCCAGCGATGAAGGCAGTGATCTGGTAAATCAGCCGTGGCCAGGCACCGGTTTATATGATTTCCCTGCTCACCAGCAGTGGAGCGAACTGCAGCGTCTGGCAGGCATGCTAATGCACACGCCATTCCAGGCAGAAGGCATCGTCACCAATCTTTACACCGATGCCAACGGCACGCAGCATATCAACCTGCATCGTATTCCTGACCGCTCCGGGCTGTGGCGCTACCTTGGCACAACGCTGCTGCTGCTGACCATGCTGGGCTGTTCGGCGTATCACGGTATCCAGGCTTTTCGTCGCTATCAGCGCCATCGCCAGCGTCAGGAAGAGATCCAGAAATACTACGAAAGCTGCCTGAATCCGGTTCTGCTTTCCTCACCCGACCAGCAAGAATAATTCTCTACGCGACGGGGTGTGATACCCTGTCGCGCAATTTCCCCCCTCGCTGGAGACTGACCATGCATTTTGATATCGCCTGGCAAGAGGTTGATACCGTTCTGCTGGATATGGACGGTACGCTGCTCGACCTCGCCTTCGACAACTACTTCTGGCAAAAACTGGTTCCGGAAACCTGGGGCGCCGCGCGGGGGCTCAACCTGCAGGAAGCCAGAGACGCGATGCGCCAGGAGTATCATGCGGTACAACATACGCTAAACTGGTACTGCCTGGACTACTGGAGCGAGCGTCTGGGTTTGGATATTTGTGCGATGACCAGCGAGCAGGGGCCAAGGGCCGCGCTGCGTGAAGATACCGTGCCGTTCCTTGAGGCGCTTAAAACCAGCGGCAAACGGCGGATTTTGCTGACCAATGCCCACCCGCATAATCTGGCGGTGAAGCTAAAGCATACCGGTCTGGACGCGCACCTTGATTTATTGCTTTCCACCCACACATTTGGTTATCCGAAAGAGGATCAGCGGCTGTGGCACGCAGTGGCTGAAGAAACCGGCTTCGACGCGCGCAATACGCTGTTCGTCGACGATAACGAGGCGATTCTGGACGCGGCGGCGGAGTACGGCATCCGCTATTGCCTGGGTATCACCAACCCCGACTCCGGGCTGGCGGAAAAAAGCTACGCTCGCCATCCTGGGTTGAACGACTACCGGCATCTGATCCCCTCGCTGACCCTACAGGAGAGGCCATGAAAGAAAAACCCGTCGAAGCCGTCAGGCTGGACAAATGGCTGTGGGCAGCCCGCATTTATAAAACCCGAGCGCTGGCGCGCGAGATGATTGAAGGCGGCAAAGTGCACTATAACGGGCAGCGCAGTAAGCCTGGCAAAGTGGTCGAGCTGAACGCGACCCTGATGCTCCGCCAGGGCAATGACGAACGCACCATTGTGGTAAAAGGCATTACCGAACAGCGCAGGCCCGCCAGTGAAGCCGTCGCGCTTTATGAAGAGACGGCTGAGAGCATCGAGAAACGCGAGAAAGTGGCGCTGGCGCGGAAAATGAACGCCCTAACCATGCCGCATCCCGACAGGCGACCGGATAAGAAAGAGCGCCGCGACCTGATGAGATTTAAACACGGCGATAGTGAATAACTGTGGCCCGCAAGAGAGATGATTATGACTCAACACGATCAATTACACCGCTATCTGTTTGAAAACTATGCCGTACGCGGTGAGCTGGTAACAGTTTCAGAAACTTTAGAACAGATTCTGACCAACCATAGCTACCCGCAGCCGGTGAAAACCTTGCTGGCGGAACTGCTGGTCGCTACCAGCCTGCTGACCGCCACGCTGAAGTTCGCGGGCGATATTACCGTTCAGCTGCAGGGCGATGGCCCGCTGTCGCTGGCGGTGATCAACGGCAACAACCAGCAGCAGATGCGCGGTGTCGCCCGCACCCAGGGCGAGATCCCGGAAGGGGCGGACCTGAAAACCATGGTCGGTAATGGTTATCTGGTCATTACCATCTCTCCGGAAGAGGGCGAGCGCTATCAGGGCGTGGTTGGTCTTGAAGGCGATACGCTGGCGGCCTGCCTCGAAGATTACTTCCAGCGCTCCGAACAGCTGCCAACCCGACTGATCATCCGTAGCGGTGAACACGAAGGTAAACCAATGGCCGGCGGCATGCTGCTGCAGGTTCTGCCGGCGCAGGACGCGCAGGCGGCTGATTTCGAACATCTGAGCACCCTGACCGAAACCATCAAAGCTGAAGAGCTGTTTACCCTGCCCGCGAACGATGTGCTCTGGCGCCTGTATCACGAAGAAGAAGTCACCGTTTACGAGCCGCAGGGCGTTGAGTTTAAATGCACCTGCTCTCGCGAGCGCTGCGCCGGCGCGCTCAAAACGCTGCCGGATGAGGAGATCGATAGCATCCTGGCCGACGAAGGAGAAATCGATATGCACTGCGACTATTGCGGTAATCATTACATCTTTAATGCGATGGATATTGCCGAAATTCGTAACAACGCCTCCCCGGCCTATCCGCAAATCCACTAATCCCCACTCTGTCAGGCGCGGTTTTCCTCCTCGCGCCTGACGTCAACGATTTTTCTTCGCGTGGTGAATCGATTCCCCATGAAAGAGTTACGTAATTTTCTTTCAGGTAAGCGATTACATTCACATTTCAACAGTTTTTTTAATTACTTTTTAACCATTAAGAAACATCTACCCCCACTGTAGCCCTAATTCCTGAGATAATCCCCTACGCCTCGTGACAGGAGTCACAACGTTTTTCGTAAGTCCGCCGTTTGTCGAGATACGTAAATCTATGAGCCTGGTCGCGGTCTATACCCCGTAATAAACCCTACAATTTAAAGCAGTACATATTGGCTAAGGAGCAGTGACATGCGCGTTAATAATGGTTTAACCCCGCAGGATCTCAAGGCTTATGGTATCAATGACGTCCAGGATATCGTCCATAACCCCAGCTACGATACATTGTATCAGGAAGAGCTCGCCCCCAATCTGGAAGGTTATGAACGTGGCGTATTAACAAATCTTGGTGCAATCGCCGTAGATACCGGTATTTTTACCGGCCGTTCTCCAAAAGATAAGTATATCGTTCGTGACGACACCACCCGCGATACCGTGTGGTGGGCCGATAAAGGCAAAGGTAAGAACGACAACAAGCCGCTTTCTGAGGAAACGTGGCAGCACCTGAAGGGGCTGGTGACCCGCCAGCTCTCCGGCAAGCGCCTGTTTATCGTTGACGCCTTCTGCGGCGCCAATGCCGACACCCGCCTGAGCGTCCGCTTTATTACCGAAGTCGCCTGGCAGGCGCATTTCGTGAAAAACATGTTTATTCGCCCAAGCGAGGAAGAGCTGGCAAACTTCAAGCCGGATTTCATCGTGATGAACGGCGCTAAGTGCACCAACCCGCAGTGGAAAGAACAGGGCCTGAACTCCGAAAACTTCGTTGCGTTCAACCTGACCGAGCGCATCCAGCTTATCGGCGGAACCTGGTACGGCGGCGAAATGAAAAAAGGGATGTTCTCGATCATGAACTACCTGCTGCCGCTGAAGGGCATCGCTTCCATGCACTGCTCCGCCAACGTCGGGGAAAAAGAGGATGTCGCTATCTTCTTCGGCCTTTCCGGTACCGGCAAGACCACCCTCTCTACCGATCCGAAACGCCGCCTGATTGGCGATGACGAACACGGCTGGGATGACGACGGGGTATTCAACTTCGAAGGCGGCTGCTACGCCAAGACCATTAAGCTATCCGAAGCCGCAGAGCCGGATATCTACCATGCGATTCGCCGCGATGCGCTGCTGGAGAATGTGGTCGTGCTGGCTGACGGCACCATCGATTTTAACGACGGTTCAAAGACCGAAAACACCCGCGTCTCTTATCCGATCAATCATATCGAGAACATCGTTAAGCCCATCTCCAAAGCCGGTCATGCCACCAAGGTTATCTTCCTCACCGCTGACGCCTTTGGCGTTCTGCCGCCGGTTTCTCGTCTGACCGCCGACCAGACCCAGTACCACTTCCTGTCTGGCTTCACCGCCAAGCTGGCCGGTACCGAGCGCGGCGTCACGGAGCCGACGCCAACCTTCTCCGCCTGCTTTGGCGCCGCCTTCCTGTCTCTGCACCCAACGCAGTACGCAGAAGTGCTAGTGAAACGCATGCAGGCTTCCGGCGCCCAGGCCTATCTGGTCAACACCGGCTGGAACGGTACCGGCAAACGTATCTCGATCAAAGATACTCGCGCCATTATCGATGCGATTCTTGATGGTTCACTGGACAATGCCGAAACCTTCACTCTGCCGATGTTTGAGCTGCAGATCCCGACCGAGCTGCCGGGGGTGGATACCCATATCCTCGACCCGCGCAACACCTACGGCTCGCCAGAGCAGTGGCAGGAAAAAGCGGAGCAGCTGGCGAAGCTATTCATCGAGAACTTTGAGAAATACACCGATACACCAGCAGGCGCTGCGCTAGTAGCCGCTGGGCCGAAACGCTAAAGAGAATAAAAAGCCGGGAATCGCTGAACTGACCCCATAATGTTGGACAGTTTGTTTTAAGCGGTTATATGGGCCTGGGTTCGGTACTCTACTGGACTCAG
>ENA-OWOG01000081-OWOG01000081.1-gut-metagenome-genome-assembly--contig:-NODE-81-length-57461-cov-15.340530_pt1 | contig 57461 bp, 46 predicted proteins | sample MGYA00248249_ERZ651793 | MGnify/ENA primary metagenome ERZ651793 (study PRJEB26908, sample SAMEA4031700) | gut metagenome | biome: gut; feature: normal infant; material: stool | place: China | collected 2015... | reverse complement strand
ACGATAACCGCGATGGTAGAAGGCTGGGTGACGAAGACCTGGGCGAAGAAACATCACCCGCGCTGGTATCGTGAAGTGAAAGCGAAACGGACGAAAGATTGATAAAACAAATACGATAAGTTCGCGGCTATGCAGCGGATATTATCGTAGCGAGCGCGCGTAATGGCAGGTAAACCGCAAGGTGAACACGCGATTACGCGCTATTTTTATCGATAATTATTAAAGGGTAATCAACATAAAACCGCTGATAATAACGCTGTTTTATGAATGTTTTGGTTATCCATATCAAAGAATCGCCGGACGACTCTGGTTATGTTGGCCGTTGCGCCCGGAGAAACGCCCGGGTTAATTCATCATTCGTTGTGGAAGGGGGCCTGACAGGATGACGACGAAATCGCTAACGCTTTCTTTGGATGAACAACAGTCAATTCCTTTGAGTACGGTCTCGGGGACCCTGGGCTACCTCGGCATGGATATTCGTCCGCTGGCTTCCGCGGGGATATGCAGTTTCGACCCCGGCTTTGCTAACACCGCAGGCTGTACGTCAGCCATCTCGTGGATCGATACCGAAAAGAGCATTCTGCTGCACCGCGGCTATCCGGTCGATCAGCTGGCACGTCAGTGCGACTTCCTGGAAGTGGCCTGGATTCTGCTGCGCGGCGATGCGCCTGACGAAGCCAGCTATCAGGACTTCAAAAACACGATTACCCGCCATAGCCTGGTACATGAGCAGATTGCCCGCATGTGCAGCAGCTTTCGTCGCGACTCGCATCCGATGGCCTTAATGTGCGCCCTGGTAGGCACCCTGGCGGCGTTCTATCACGATGTGCTGGACGTTGAAAATCCTGAGCACCGCGCGCTGGCCGCCACCCGCCTGCTGTCGAAAATGCCAACGCTCGCGGCGATGAGCTATAAGTTTTCAATTGAGCAACCGGTGCAGTATCCGCGCAACGATCTTTCCTATGCAGGGAATTTCCTGCATATGCTGTTTGCTATTCCGGCGGAACAGTATCAGCTGAATCCGGTGATTGAGCAGGCGATGAACCAGATCCTGGTGCTGCACGCCGACCACGGCCAGTGCGCATCGACGACCACCGTCCGGGCGGCGGGCTCCTCCGGGGCGAATCTCTTTGCCTGCATCGCCGCCGGGCTTGCGTCTCTGTGGGGGCCGGCCCACGGCGGGGCGAACGAAGCCAGTATGCGGATGCTGGAGGAGATCAATACCGTCGATCAAATTCCGGCGTTCCTGAGCAAAGCGAAACGCGATCCGCAGACGTTCCGTCGTCTGGGCTTCGGTAACTCTCGCTACCGTCATCTTGACCCGCGCGCCGCTATTTTGCGCGAGACCTGTCATCGGGTACTGGAAGAACTGGGGATGTCCGACATGCCGTTGCAGGTGGCGATGGCCCTCGAAGAGGTGGCGCTAACCGACCCGTACTTTGTTGAAAATGGCCTGTCGCCGAGCGTGGATTTCTATACTGCGGTGATCCTCAAGGCGATGGGACTGCCTTCATCGATGTTTGTGGTGATTACCGCCGTAGGCAGAACGCTTGGCTGGGTGGCGCACTGGAACGAAATGCACGAAGCGCCGCTGACGATTTATCGTCCCCGGCAGATTTATACCGGCGAACAGCGGCGGGATTACGTTTCACGGCGTGAAGGGAAATAACAGAGTGCGGTTTTGATGTTGTGTTCGTATTGTTGCCGGGCGGCTGACGCCTTGCCCGGCCTACAAAACCCCGGCCTGTAGCCCGGATAAGGCGTCAGCCGCAATCCGGGATCGTACCGTGTGATTAACGAAACACCACCTGCGCCCAGCGGGCCAGCCCGGCGGTGACCGAGCCAAAATCATCGCCTCCGGCCACCGGAATGCCCGGCAGGTGTGCCGCCAGCGCTTTTTTGATCAACGGCGAGCGAGCGCTGCCACCGGTCAGGTAAATCACATCCGGCTTGTCATTGCTGTTATCCAGCGCCAGCTGAACCTGCTCCATGATGCGGGCCAGCGGCTGATCCAGCGCCGCTTCCAGACCCTGCTGGCTGATGGCTGTCGCCAGCTCGTCGCTGATAAACGGCAGCCCGGTAGTGACGTTCGGCTGCGCGGAGAGGGCGATTTTGCTCTCTTCCGCGCTCCGCACCAGGCGATAGCTCAGACGCTGACGCCAGACCTTCAGCAGCAGCGCGACTTTTTCGCTATCGCGGGCGCTGCGCAGCAAATCGTTAAGCAGGCGACCGTTGGCGGCGCTGTAAAAATCAGTTTGCGCCGGAACGTCGTTAATCGCCACCGCATTCCACCACGGCAGAATCGGTAGCGCGATGCCTTTTTCGGTATCGCCGCCCATGCCCAGCAGCGGCATCAGGCATTTAAAGGCCAGGGCGATATCGAGGTCGTTACCGCCGACCCGGCAGCCGCTGTGGCCAAGCAGGCTTTGCTGGCGATCGGCTTTTTCACGCCACTGCGGCCCCATCAATAGCAGCGAACAGTCGGTGGTACCGCCGCCGATATCGACGACCAGCACGCGTTTTTCCTCGCTCAGCGTCGCTTCGAAATCCAGACCGGCGGCGACCGGTTCAAACTGAAACACGACGTCGCGGAAGCCCGCGCGCTTTGCCGCGCGTTCGAGAATGCCCTGCGCCTGGGTGTTGGCGTCATCGCCGCCCAGCCCCTGGAAGTTAATCGGCCGGCCGATAACCGCCTGGTCGATGGTTTCCGGCAGCTGCGTTTGCGCCTGGAGTTTGATATGCAGCATCATGGCGCACACTAAGTCTTCAAACAGCGCCACCTGCTGCGGCTTGAGCCCGCTGGCGCCGAGAAAGGATTTCGGCGACTTTACGAAGTAGACTTCTTCCGGATCTTCAACGTACTGATGCAGCGAAGCGAGACCAAACTGCACGCTGTTGCCGAGTACGTCGATATCTTCCTCGCGGTTGAAGCTGATGGCGCGACGCAGCAGCGCCTGGTTTTCATCACCGCTGGGCGGGACATCGTGATGGCGGTATAGCCACTCGCTGACCGCTTCGCGGGTCGGCGCGCAAAGCATTGATGGCAGCAGTGAGCTGCCGTTTTCCAGCGTCAGCAGCTGCGGCGTATTCTCGCGCATTACCGCCACCGAACAGTTAGCGGTACCGTAGTCAAAACCAATAAACATAGCCTGCAAAATCCCCATGCCGGTGAAGAAGGGGGGCGACTTTAGCGGATTGACGGCACTGCGACAACTGGAATTTAAAAGCAAGGCGCCCGCGGCGCAGAGCCGCTATGATTGAAGCGCTAAAAAAGGAGAAAAGATGACGCTGCTACCCTGGCATCCCCCCTACGACTGGCAATGGATGTTTCATTTTCTTGAGGCGCGTACGGTGCAAGGGATTGAAACCTTTGTCGACAACAGCTACTGCCGCAGCTTTGCCCTCAATGGCCACGCCGGGCTGATCGCGGTGACGCCGGATGACGCCGCGCAGGGCATGCGGGTGACGCTTTCCGCCGGGCTACAGCCGGTCGCGGAAGAGTGCCTGGCGCGGGTTGCGCGCTTATTTGATTTGTCCTGCGACCCGCAGCGGATCGGCCTGACGCTGGGAAACCTCGCGCTGCCAAGGCCGGGGCTGCGCCTGCCGGGATCCCTGGATGCGTTTGAACAAGCGGTACGCGCGGTGCTCGGGCAACTGGTGAGCGTGGCCATGGCGGCAAAGCTCACCGGGAAAGTGGTGGCCGCCTTCGGGGAACCGTTGACCGACGCGCCGGGCTTTTATCTCTTCCCGAGCGCGCAGCGGCTGGCGCAGGCCGATCCGCTGGCGCTAAAGGCGCTGGGCATGCCCCTGCGGCGCGCGGAGGCGCTGATCCATCTGGCGCAGGCGGCTATCCGCGGCGATCTCCCCCTCTCCGCGCCGGAGAATATCGACGCCGGAATAAAGCAGCTGCAGACGCTGCCCGGCATAGGCCGCTGGACGGCGAACTATTTCGCGCTGCGCGGCTGGCAGGCGCCGGATATCTTTCTGGCGGATGATTATCTGATTAAACAGCGTTTTCCCGGCATGACGCCGGCGCGGATTGCGCGCTACGCCAGCCGCTGGCACCCCTGGCGCTCGTACGCTTTATTGCATATCTGGTATACGCAAGGCTGGTCGCCGGAGGAGGAATAGACCCGAGAGGCGCTTAGCACTGGTATCGACGCGCTGAAATCCCTATAATTGCGGCGTTTGGCGGTCAACCGCCACCCTTCCTACATTCCCAGGTTAATCAGGTCGCAAAAATTTATGACTGATACGTCTCATCAGTGCGTCATTATAGGCATCGCCGGCGCATCGGCTTCGGGCAAAAGCCTTATCGCCAGTACGCTATATCGTGAATTACGTGAACAGGTCGGCGATGAACATATCGGCGTTATTCCGGAAGACAGCTATTACAAGGATCAAGGTCATCTGTCGATGGAAGAGCGTGTAAAAACCAACTATGACCATCCGAGCTCCATGGATCATAGTCTGCTGTTTCAGCATCTGCAGATGCTGAGAAGCGGCCAGCCGATAGAGTTGCCGGTATATAGCTACGTTGAGCATACCCGTATGCCGGAAACTATCCATATCGAACCAAAGAAAGTCATCATTCTTGAAGGGATTCTGCTGCTGACCGACGCCCGCCTGCGCAATGAACTCAGCTTTTCCATTTTTGTCGACACCCCGCTGGATATCTGCCTGATGCGACGCATCAAGCGAGACGTTAACGAGCGCGGACGTTCAATGGATTCGGTGATGGCGCAGTACCAGAAAACGGTGCGCCCGATGTTCCTGCAGTTTATCGACCCTTCCAAACAGTATGCCGATATTATTGTGCCTCGCGGCGGTAAGAACCGTATCGCCATCGATATTCTGAAGGCCAAGATCAGTCAGTTCTTTGAATAACACGAACGAATTGTGTAACGTGCAAAGAGAAGCCAATTTGCCCTTATCCCCGGAAGGCGTAGGGGCGCAATGCCTTAAAGGAGAACGTTCATGCGTCTGTGCGACCGAGATATAGAAGCCTGGTTGGATGAGGGGCGTCTGGCCATTAATCCGCGCCCGCCCGTTGAGCGCATTAACGGCGCGACGGTCGATGTTCGGCTGGGGAATAAGTTTCGGACTTTCCGCGGGCACACGGCGGGCTTTATTGACCTGAGTGGGCCGAAGGCGGAAGTCAGCGCGGCGCTGGATCGCGTGATGAGCGAAGAGATTGTTCTGCCGGATGGTGAAGCGTTCTTCCTGCATCCGGGCGAGCTGGCGCTGGCGGTGACCTTTGAATCGGTTACCCTGCCGCCGGACCTCGTCGGCTGGCTTGATGGCCGTTCTTCGCTGGCGCGTCTGGGCCTGATGGTGCACGTCACCGCACACCGTATCGATCCGGGCTGGTCCGGCTGTATCGTACTGGAATTCTATAATTCGGGTAAGCTGCCGCTGGCGCTGCGTCCAGGGATGCTGATCGGCGCGTTAAGTTTTGAACCTTTATCCGGCCCGGCGGTGCGCCCTTATAACCGCCGCGAAGATGCGAAATATCGCGACCAGCAGGGCGCGGTAGCGAGTCGAATCGACAAGGATTGATAATTTTAGCGGTTTGCTGAGGATGCCATGAGACGAATTCTGACCACGCTGATGATCTTACTGGCGGTAGTTGTCGCCGGTCTTACCGCGCTGGTATTGCTGGTCAACCCCAACGATTTTCGCGCCTATATGGTTAAAGAGGTGGCGGATCGTAGCGGCTATCAGCTTGAACTCAATGGGCCGCTGCGCTGGCACGTCTGGCCGCAGCTCAGCATACTCTCAGGCCGCATGACCCTGACCGCCCCGGGCGCTGAAGAACCTGTTATTCGTGCGGATAATATGCGCCTTGACGTCGGGCTGCTTCCGCTGCTTTCCCATCAGCTGCAGGTTAAGCAGGTGATGTTGAAGGGGGCGGTGATTCAGCTGACCCCCAAAACCGAAGCCGTGCGAAGCAAGGGAGCTCCGGTCGTCCCGCATGATAACACGCTGCCTCAGGTCCCCGAGGATCGCGGCTGGTCGTACGATGTCCAGAAGCTGCAGATTGCCGATAGCGTGCTCTTTTTTCAGCATGAAGATGGCGAGCAGGTGACGGTGCGCGATATCCGCCTGCAGATGGAGCAGGACAGCAGCCATCGCGCAACGGTCGATTTCTCTGGCCGGGTGAACCGCGATCAGCGCGATCTGGCGCTTTCCTTTTCCGCCGAGGTGCAGGGCGGTGATTATCCTCACTCTCTGAAGGCGGATATTTCACAACTTAACTGGCAGCTTCGCGGCGCGGAGCTTCCCCCTGAAGGGATTAGCGGCCAGGCCAGCATGCAGGCCAGCTGGCTCGAGGATGCGAAAAAGCTCAGCTTTGATAAGCTGAACTTAACGGCTAACGGCAGTACCCTTGCTGGCAACGGCAGCGTGGTGCTGGGCCAACAGCCTGACTGGACGCTGAATCTTCAGGCGGGGACGCTCAATCTCGATAGCCTGCTGTCTCATACCTCAGCGTCTGACAATAATGGCGTTAACCAGCAGGGGCAAAGCCAGGCCAGGCAGCTACGCCCGGTTATTGCGGATAACGGTATTCAGCAGGATTACAACTCGCTGCGCGGTTTTAACGCCCGGCTGAGCCTGACGGCTGAGCAACTGCAGTGGCGGGGCATGCATTTTACCCAGGTGAAAAGCGATATCAGCAACCTGCAAGGGCTGCTGACAATTCATCAGATGCAGGGGAACCTGGACGGTGGGCGACTCTCGCTCCCCGGCTCGCTGGACGCGCGAGGTGAAACGCCGCGAGCCTCCTTCGAGCCACAGCTCGACAACGTTGAGATCGGCTCGATTCTGAAAGCGTTCAATTATTCGATAAACCTGACCGGCAAGCTCTCGCTGACCGGTGAGTTCTCCGGCGGCAAGATTGATGCCGACGAGTTCCGCCGCAGCTGGCAGGGGCAGGCGCAAATTCAGATGACGGATACACGCACTGAAGGTCTCAACTTCCAGCAGCTGGTCCAGCAGGCCGTCGAGCGCAGCACCAACGTTCAGGCGCAGGAAAACTATGACAATGCGACCCGGCTGGATTCCGTCAGCACCGAGTTTACGCTGGATAATGGACAGGTGACCTTAAAGGATATGCAGGGGAAATCTGAACTGATGGCGTTAACCGGTCAGGGAGAGCTTAACCTGCTGAAAGAGGACTGCGATATGCGCTTCAACGTCCGGGTTCTGGGTGGCTGGAAGGGCGAAAGTAAACTCATCGACAGGCTCAAGCAGACGGCGATCCCTTTGCGAATTTATGGTAACTGGCAGACGCTGAGCTATAGCCTGCAGGTTGACCAGATACTCCGTAAGCAGCTGCAGGATGAAGCGAAAAAACGGCTTAGCGAATGGGCTGAACGCAATAAAAACACCCAGGATGGCAAGGATGTGAAGAAGCTACTGGATAAGCTGTAAGTCTGGCGGTTGTTGTCGGCGGATGATAATCCAGGGTCGGCGTCTTTGCTGACAAAGTGCGACATGTGGCATTGCCCGGCGGCGCTTCGCTTGCGCGGCCTACGGGTAAGGCGTGATGTGTTGCGAGGGTGGGTTTGTAGGCCGGGTTAGGCGTTAGCCGCCACCCGGCAATAATGTCAGCGGCTCCTCAAAAATCGGTTTGCCATTGTTCGTGCGGCTTTAGAAAATTCATTGAAGAGATCATTACACTTCATAGTCCAGTTCATCTTCATCATGCGCCGGCGGCACTATTTGTACTTTTTGCACCCGATGGCTCTCTACCTGCAGCGTGCGCAGAACGTAGCCGTCAAGGTTCACTTCTTCACCTTCCTGGGGCACATGCTGTAGGTATTCCATCAGCAGACCGGCGACCGTATGGTATTCACGTTTCTCATCCAGCGGCAGGGGAACATACTGAACCAGGTCTTCCAGCGGCATATGCCCGTTAACCATCCAGCTACCGTCGCCGTTTTTATGAATATCGTGGCGAGCGTCAATCTCTTCCACTTCATTAGGCAGATTACCGGCGATGGTTTCCATAACGTCACTGAGCGTAACAATGCCCTCAACGGATCCAAACTCATCGACCACAAAGGCAAAGTGGGTTCTGGCTTTGCGGAACTGCTCCAGCGCCGGAAGCAGCGGCAGCATCTCCGGGAACACCAGCGGCTGACGAATCAGGGCCTGCAGGTTGAGCGGTTCATGACGTAATGATTGCTGCAGCAGATCGATCACGTGCACGACGCCAAGCATATCTTCGTCATCATCGCCGCCGGTAACCACCAGGCGGGTATGCTGATTTTTGTCGAGTAAGCCGCGGATCTCCTCTTCCGGCGCGCTGAGATCAATATGTTCAATGTCATGACGCGAGGTCATGATGCTGCTGACGGTACGCTGATTGAGATTCAGTACCCGCTCAATCATCCGCCGCTCTTGCGGATTAAACAGCGGGTTATCGTCGCGATCGGCAACCAGCGAGGCGGTCTCGCTATCCAGCTCGCTACTGTCTTTGCGCCCGCTCAACAGATTCATCACCGCTTCAGTGGTTCGCTGGCGTAGCGTCAGGTTGGCCGAGAGAAAGCGATGGCGGTTAAAAATCGCCAGCTGGTTGAAGGATTCAATCATGACCGAGAAGCCGATAGCCGCGTACAGGTAGCCTTTAGGTATAGGGAAGCCAAAGCCTTCGGCAATCAGGCTAAAGCCGATCATCAGCAGGAAGCTCAGACAGAGAATAACGATGGTCGGATGACTGTTAACAAAGCGGGTGAGGGCTTTACTGGCCATCAGCATCAGGCTAATGGCAATAATCACCGCGGCCATCATGACCGCCAGGTGGTCAACCATGCCGACCGCGGTTATCACCGAGTCGAGAGAGAAGATGGCATCAAGCACCACGATTTGCGCTACCACCCCCCAGAACCTGGCGCCTTTACGCTGGGTCGGGTTATCGCTATCTTTGCCTTCCAGCCGTTCGTTGAGCTCAACGGTGGCTTTAAAGAGGAGGAACAACCCGCCAAACAGCATAATCAGATCGCGGGCGCTAAAGCTTAGATCGTGCCACGTAATCAGCGGCCTGGTGAGAGTAACCAGCCATGAGATCGACGCCAGCAGCAGCAGGCGCATCACCATTGCGAGTAGCAGACCGGTCACGCGCGCCCGGTCACGCTGCGCGGGAGGGAGTTTTTCCGCGAGAATGGCGATAAAAACCAGATTATCAATACCGAGTACCAGCTCAATAACGACAAGCGTGATGAGCCCGGCCCAGATCGAGGGGTCGGCAATCCATTCCATATTCAGTTAAAACCTTTACAACCTAAGAGTGCCATGTACCGATCATGGATAAGCCATAGATAAAATGCAATATTTTCTGCTGCTAATTACCTCAGGTACAAAATCGGGCCTCGTAATACCCGTAAATAAAATAGCCACTTGCGCAGGATATAACCATATTCAACCATCAGCACATCGGTTGATTGTTATTTGTCATCGTGCGAATTTCCATCGATATAGACTGAGAGGGCCCACATGATTTTAAGCTGGATCTTACGGAGGCGGTGAGTTGCTATACCATAAAGCGGCCCCGCAACGGTAAAGTCTATCAATAGATTTGATGTATATAACAACGATTTTCCGGAATTTAGATATTTATACTACTTAATGTTGTGGCTTGTCGGAGATCAATTTTTGCCGGAGGATGTGCTGCGCGTTATCGGGGAGGCAGAGCGACAAACCGGTGCTGGGTATAATTTGCAGCAAGGAGAATGCGCCCGATTTTAGCGGAAGAGCCCTCGGTGCCGCTGAAGCCAATAGTGACGAGTAATTTGCTGTAGTTCAGACGGTTTTGTACGTTAAATAATTTTATTATCACTATAATCGATTATATGGTCTGGATTTTTATTTTTTTGCAGTCACTTGTTCTGTGTCAACTCTTGGTGGAAGATAACAAGGTATTAAAAGAGGAATGATGGAGAAACGATAAACTCCATTACTCTATCTTATGAATTGAATGGGGTAGGTTTTCTGCATAACCTATTGTAAATATTAGGTATTTGCGTCGAAAAAATGCGCATAAGAATTTTCTTAAAACTGTCTATTGGTATGTAGACTTTGCGTGTATTCTTAAATTCTGCGTGTAATTTCAGAATTTGACGGACAGTATGGCAGAGATCAACCGTGTATCATCACTGATAAATGCCAGTGATACATACAAACTGACAGGATCAAAAGGTTTATAACCATACGGGTGGATATGAAAATGGTGAGTTTGAAAGCAGTTATACCGGTAGCAGGATTAGGGATGCATATGTTGCCCGCCACCAAGGCCATTCCGAAAGAGATGTTGCCGATCGTCGACAAGCCTATGGTGCAGTATATTGTTGATGAAATTGTAGCTGCGGGAATCAAGGAAATCGTGCTGGTGACGCATTCATCCAAGAATGCGGTAGAAAACCATTTCGACACCTCCTACGAACTGGAAGCATTGCTCGAACAGCGCGTAAAACGTCAGCTTCTGGCGGAGGTACAGGCTATCTGTCCGCCTGGCGTAACGATCATGAACGTGCGTCAGGGCCAGCAGCTGGGGTTAGGCCACTCCATTCTTTGCGCCCGCCCGCTGATTGGCGATAACCCGTTTGTGGTGGTGCTCCCGGATATCATTCTGGACGACGCCAGCGCCGATCCTCTGCGCTATAACCTTGCCGCGATGGTAGCGCGTTTCAATGAAACGGGCCGTAGCCAGGTTCTGGCCAAACGGATGGAAGGCGACCTCTCCGAGTACTCTGTTATTCAGACTAAAGATCCGCTGGAATCGGCTGGGCAGGTGGCCCGAATCGTTGAATTCATCGAAAAACCTGATGAACCACAAACCCTGGATTCCGACCTGATGGCGGTGGGGCGTTATGTGCTCTCTGCCGATGTATGGTCCGAGTTGGAGCGCACCGAACCGGGCGCCTGGGGACGTATCCAGTTAACCGATGCCATCGCCGAGCTGGCGAAAAAGCAGTCGGTCGATGCAATGTTAATGACTGGCGATAGCTATGACTGCGGCAAAAAAATGGGCTATATGCAGGCTTTTGTAAGCTACGGTCTGCGTAACCATAAAGAAGGGGCAAAATTCCGCGAGAGTATTAAGAAGCTGCTGGCGTAGTTTCAGCGCTATAGCTTTTTAGCGGATGAGAGTGAACGGCCCGAGCTTTTTGATGAAGAAAAGACAATTCGTGGCCGTTCACAACATTAAGTTCAGCAGATATCGCTGATTAATATCCATTTTAATACAATGGGTTAGCATTTTTTTTGTTATATTGTAGCATTTGCGAACATGAGGCAATGTTCGGAGACTTCTGGTAGTAGAAGAAGACGTAACATGCTGAAATGGTCGGACTAGCTAAATTTACTCTTTGCTGATAATTACTTACTAAGACTTTTCTTAAGTAAGTGGCCCTTAGTCAAGGCGTGAGACGAAAATAAAACTTGACTGAGATCATGTTTGCGCATTAAACAACGGTAACGCATGCATAATAATGTGAAGTTACTGATTGTGTATGCCCACACCAATGTCGCGGAAAAGACGTTACGGACTGGAGAGATCGTCAAAGGATGAAAAAGAAATGAACTGGCAAGTTGTCACTTTTTTTGGCGATAGCACCGTACTGTTACCCAGTGCGGCCGTACTGTTTATCGTTCTTTTTCTGCGAAAAGATTCAAAGCAGCTGGCCTGGCACTGGGCTCTGCTGTTCGGCATAACTGGCGCCATTGTCTGCGCATCAAAACTGGCATTTATGGGTTGGGGTATCGGGATTCGCGAGCTGGACTTCACTGGCTTTAGCGGGCACACCGCACTCTCTTCCGCTTTCTGGCCAATCCTCTTATGGCTGCTGTGCGCGCGCGCCACACCAGCTCTTCGCTTTACTGCCGTCTTATTAGGGTATGCACTGGCCGGGCTGGTAGGGTATTCCCGTTTGATGGTTCATGCACATTCAACTTCGGAAGTGATTGCCGGCTTACTGCTGGGTGCCGCAGGGAGCGCAGCCTTTCTGCTACTCCAGTTGCGTGTTCGTGATACTCATACAGCGCAACTATCGTTTGGCGGCCTGGCGAGCATGATCATTATCCCGGCGCTTCTGCTGAATACCGGGGCGAAAGCGCCAACCCAATCGCTGCTGGGCGAGATAGCGGTGAAGCTTGGCCCACTGGAAAAACCTTTTACCCGTGCCGACCTGCATAATGGATTTTACTGACTTAGGGGAGCGTGGGAGAGATGAAGGATTCAGAGTGACTCATGTTCTGTTCACATTGCATGCGATATGAAATTTAAAGTGAAATGGTCTGCAGCTGCAATATTTCATATCCATGAAATAAATCTGTGATAGACCATTCTGCGCAATAATTAGCATTAATGATAATCAGCCAGGATGTTTCCTAAATAAGTTTTCTGGCTAAATATCGAATTTATTAATGATAACAGCATGCTGGCATAATTCTTTTCACTATTAATTTTTGTAGTTGACTAACTATAATTAATTTGAAACTAAGTCAACACACTTTCTGTGGTTAAAAAGGCAATAAAATCATAAGGTTGAGATTATCTGGATGTTCGATACTGTTGGCATTTGATAGTGATAGCCGGAAAACAATAACCTTATCGGCGGGTCGTTCATAGTGCTGCCAGCGTATCTGATAATTCAAGATTACGCTCCCAATTGAGGGCAGAATCTCGTAAACTTATGGCCGCGAAATTGTTGTTTTGATGGATTAATCGCCGATTTATCGAAATCAGCGATTGAATTTAAAGGGAAAGAAGTACAGTGCATTGGTAGCTGTTAAGCCAAGGGCGGTAGCGTACCTGCGGACGGACCTTTTCTCCCTATCACATCTCATTTCATGCGACTGAAATTCCTAAAGTGAACGCTATACAGGTGATTATCTTTACAACCTGTATATACTTGCATGTTGTCGCCAGCTCAGAACGTGTTCGTTTGACGGCGGGCAGGAGAAGCTGCGGGTATGAAGCGTAAGGAATGGCCTTCAATAACAATTTCGCATACATTGTGTACTACAGGTAGCCTGTGAACCGAAAGCGAGCATTGGCATGAGATTCCGATAACATGCTTTCGTTTTCTTTGATCAAACCTGTAGACCAAAAATAGCAAAGGTTGGCGTCAGAGGGCGCTGCATCTATCAGTGTTCCCCTTGTCGCGCCAGCTTGCGGAAACGGGGCTTTAAATGGATCTTGTACAATGATAAAAATTGCGCGAATCGCACTCGCATTAGGGCTGCTAACTTCTGCCAGCTCACTTGCCTATGCCTCCGGGTTAGTGATGAATGACAACGAACTGCGCAACGATCTGGCGTGGCTTTCCGATCGCGGCGTTATTCATCTCAGCCTGTCGACCTGGCCTCTGAGCCAGGAAGAGATTAATCGGGCACTTAAGAAAGCAAAACCCTCTTACTCTTCTGAACAGGTTGTTCTCGCTCGAATCAACCAACGCCTCGATTCCTTAAAAGCTGATTTCCGGGTGAGTGGCTATACCTCAACGGATAAACCCGGAACGCCGCAGGGGTTTGGTCAGAATCAGCCTGCGGATAGCTCTTTATCATTAGCCTTTAATAACAGCGGCGAATGGTGGGATGTGCACCTGCAGGGCAACGTTGAAGGTGACGAACGCATCAGCAACGGTTCACGTTTTAATGCTAACGGCGCCTACGGCGCGGTTAAGTTCTGGAACCAATGGCTCTCTTTCGGCCAGATGCCGCAGTGGTGGGGACCGGGTTATGAAGGAAGTCTAATCCGCGGTGATGCGATGCGCCCGATGACCGGCGTTTTAATGCAGCGTGCTGAACAGGCTGCACCGGAAACCTGGTGGCTGCGCTGGATTGGACCTTGGCAGTATCAGATTTCCGCCAGCCAGATGAATCAATATACCGCCGTACCGCATACCAAAATTATAGGTGGTCGTCTGACGTTTTCTCCTTTCCAGTCCCTTGAGCTTGGCGCATCGCGCATTATGCAGTGGGGCGGGGAGGGGAGACCGGAGTCGTTTAGTAATTTTTGGGACGGCCTGACGGGTAAAGATAATACAGCAGCAAACGATCCCAATGAACCCGGCAACCAGCTTGCTGGTTTTGACTTTAAGTTGAAACTGGAACCTACGCTGGGGCTGCCGATCAGCTTATACGGTCAAATGATTGGCGAAGATGAGTCCGGCTTTTTACCTTCAGCGAATATGTTCCTTGGCGGAGTCGAAGGCCACCACGGTTGGGGGAAAGATGCCATCAACTGGTATCTGGAAGCTCACGATACCCGGACGAATATGAGCCGAACCAACTATAGCTACAGGCACCATATCTATAAAGATGGCTATTACCAGCAAGGCTATTCACTCGGTGATGCTATGGGAGGTGATGGTCAACTGTTTGCAGGTAAAGTTGAACTGGTTACGGAGGATAATCAACGCTGGAGTGCACGTTTAGCATATGCGAAGGTTAACCCCGAAAATCAAACAATTAATAAGGCGTTTCCTCGTTCGGATACGTTGAAAGGTGTGCAATTGGGGTGGAGTGGGGATGTGTATAAATCGGTAAGACTGAACACCTCTCTCTGGTATACAGATGCAGACAATAGCGATAGTGATGACGTGGGTGCGAGCGCGGGGATAGAAATCCCATTTAATTTATAGCCTTAACGCAGCTTTGGAAATAGGTTGTTGTTTGGGAATTAGAAACTTTTGGTTTACTGATGATGTGACACTATGAAGAAAAAAATAGTTAGATTTTCGGCATTGGCATTAGCAATAGGGTTTTTATCGGGTTGTACAATCATGCCGGGTCAGGGGTTGAATAGCCTTCGCAAGAATGTTGTTGAGTTGCCGGATAGCGATTACGACCTGGATAAACTTGTTAATGTTTATCCCATGACGCCGGGTCTGATAGATCAACTTCGCCCTGAACCCGTCATTGCGCGTTCGAATCCTCAATTGGATAGCCTGTTAAAAAGCTATGAGTATCATATTGGGATTGGCGACGTGCTTATGGTAACTGTATGGGATCACCCGGAGCTGACAACCCCAGCGGGTCAATATCGTAGCGCAAGTGATACGGGCAACTGGGTAAATTCTGACGGAACGATTTTTTATCCTTATATTGGCAAAGTTCAAGTGGCGGGTAAGACGCTAAGTCAGGTACGGCAGGAAATTGCAAGTCGGTTAACAACGTATATTGAAAGCCCGCAGGTTGATGTTAGCATTGCCGCTTTTCGTTCACAAAAAGTATATGTCACCGGAGAAGTAACTAATTCGGGTAAACAAGCTATTACTAATATTCCATTAACGGTAATGGATGCTATCAATGCAGCTGGCGGTCTTGCTGTGGATGCTGATTGGAGAAATGTAGTCCTAACTCATAATGGCAAGGATACAAAAATTTCTCTATATGCGCTAATGCAGAAAGGTGACCTCACACAGAATCACCTTTTATTCCCTGGTGACATACTTTTTGTTCCTAGGAACGATGACCTGAAAGTGTTTGTCATGGGTGAAGTCGGTAAGCAGAGCACGCTCAAGATGGATCGAAGTGGAATGACACTTGCTGAGGCAATAGGGAATTCCGAAGGAATCTCACAATCAATGAGTGATGCCACAGGTATCTTTGTAGTTCGTCAATTGAAAAGTGATGCTCAAGGCAAGATTGCTAATATATATCAGTTAAATGCTCAAGATGCGTCTGCGATGGTGTTAGGTACAGAATTTCAGCTACAGCCTTATGATATTGTATATGTAACCACCGCCCCACTAGTGCGTTGGAATAGGGTCATATCTCAATTGGTACCGACAATTACCGGTGTTCATGATATGACGGAAACTGTGCGATATATTAAGAGATGGCCTAACTAATGTTTGATTCTATATTAGTAGTTTGTACTGGTAATATTTGCCGTTCTCCTATAGGAGAACGTTTTTTACGTAAAGCACTTCCAAATAAAAAAATTGACTCTGCTGGGACTGGCGCTCTAGTGGGTCACAATGCGGATAATAATGCAATCAAAATTGCAGCTAAAAATAACCTGTCATTGGAAGGGCATAAGGGACAGCAGTTTACTTCTTCATTAGGTCGGCAATATGACTTGATTTTGGTGATGGAGAAATCCCATATTGATCAAATAGATCATATTGCTCCGGAAGTAAGAGGAAAGACAATGCTTTTTGGTCATTGGATAAATCAAAGAAATATCCCTGACCCTTATCGAAAAAGCGAAGAAGCATTTGCTTCTGTATATGAGTTAATTGAACAAGCCGGCAAGCTCTGGGTTGAGAAACTTAGTGCAAAATAATCAGGAATAAATACATGTCAGTGACTAGGAAAAATGTAGAAAAAGATTCTGATGAAATCGATTTTGGTCGTTTAGTTGGTGAATTAATCGATCATCGGAAGCTAATTATATCTGTTACAGCATTATTTACTCTCTTTGCTCTTGCTTACGCTTTATTTGCGACTCCCATTTATCAGGCTGACGCTATGATACAGGTAGAAGAGAAGCAAGCTAATTCGATTTTGAGTAATTTGAGTCAGATGCTGCCAGACAGCCAACCACAGTCAGCACCTGAAATTGCACTAATACAGTCGCGAATGATTCTAGGTAAAACTGTAGATGATCTGAACTTACAGATAAGGGTAAGGCAGAGCCACTTTCCACTTTTGGGGGCAGGATGGTCTAGGATAATTGGTGAGAAACAGAATACAATCTCGGTATCAAGGTTTTATGTCTCTGATGACCATAATACCGATATTGTAAAAGCAAAAATTGAAGTTATTGATAGTTCCCATTATACCTTGATAAGTAATAGCATCGAATTAAAGGGAACTGTTGGTGAGTTAATTAATGAGCATGGGATTTCTATTAAGGTTGATGAAATTAATGCGCCTTCCGGGACTAAATTTGATATTTATTTAGTTTCACGGTTAAAGGCAATTACAGATCTACAAAAAATGCTTTCTGTTTCTGATCAAGGTAAAAATACCGGAATGCTTACTTTAACGGTCACAGGTGACAATCCGGCATTAATAAAAAAAATACTTGATAGTATCAATGGTAACTATCTTGCACAAAATATTGCACGGCAAGCAGCCCAAGACCAGAAAAGCCTAGATTTTTTGAACCAACAACTTCCTAAAGTAAGGGCAGAATTAGATACTGCAGAGGATAAATTAAATACATACAGACGACAAAACGACTCAGTTGATTTATCTTTGGAAGCTAAATCTGTATTAGATCAAATAGTCAATGTCGATAATCAGTTAAATGAGATAACTTTTCGTGAATCAGAGATCTCGCAACTTTATACAAAGGAGCATCCAACTTATAAAGCATTGCTTGAAAAGCGTAAAACATTGCAGGATGAGAAAGCAAAACTTAACAAAAGGGTTTCAGGCATGCCTGAAACTCAGCAAGAAATATTACGATTTAGCAGAGACGTCGAATCAGGGCGAGCAGTATACATGCAGATGCTTAATCGCCAGCAAGAACTAAGCATATCAAAATCGAGTGCTATTGGAAATGTACGCATTATTGATAATGCAATAACATTACCTCAACCGGTGAAACCAAAAAAAGCCATTATAATTTTACTTGGGATAATATTTGGTGGCATGTTCTCCGTTGGATTAGTATTGCTCAGAATATTATTGCGTAGAGGAATAGAAAGCCCTGAGCAACTCGAGGAAATAGGCATTAATGTTTATGCCAGTATCCCAGTAGCGGAAGCATTCTCGCAGAAAACATTGCAAAAGACTGGTTGGTTGCGAAAAGAAAATGATGAAATTCAAGGGTTTCTTGCTATCGAAAACCCTGCTGATATTGCCATTGAGGCTATTAGGGGATTAAGAACAAGTTTGCATTTCGCAATGATGGAAGCTAGAAATAATGTTCTTATGATTTCAGGGGCAAGTCCAAATGCAGGTAAAACATTTGTTAGTACAAATTTAGCAACTATAATTGGACAAACAGGTAAGAGAGTTCTTCTTATTGATACAGATATGAGGAAAGGTTACACGCATAAATTGTTTAATGTCTCTAATGAAAATGGCCTTTCAGATTTTCTGTCTGGCAAAGTCGAGATTGGTAAAGTAGTAAAAAAACTTGAAATAACAGGCTTCGATTTTGTTTCAAGAGGTATGGCTCCCCCTAATCCTGCAGAACTTTTAATGCATCGACGTTTTGGCGAACTAATTACATGGGCAAGTCAAAATTATGATATCGTAATATTAGATACGCCACCAATTTTGGCAGTCACAGATGCAGCTATTATTGGACATTATGCCGGAACCACCTTGCTTGTTGCTCGTTTTGAAGAAAATTCTGTTAAAGAACTAGAAGTTAGCTTTAAGCGCTTTGAACAAAGTGGAGTATCTGTTAAAGGTTGTATCTTGAATGGGATTGTTAAGAAAGCAAGTAGCCATTATGGATATGGTTATAATCATTATGGATATTCTTATAGCGATGAAAAATAAATAATTATATTTTACCGAGGCAGCTTCTGCCTCGGTAAGTATAATTTTTTTTGGTATGTAAATTAATTTTTTAATTATGCCCTACAATAAATGAGAGGGGATTATGACGCTTTTAGGCAGGAATATTCTTGTCAGTTTTGCATTGGCATTATCTGATTTTATAGGGTTTACAGTTTCAGTCTATATAGCAATAGGAGTTCTTGAGTTATTAACAAATAACTATAATGAAATTTATAGAGAAAATCAACTTGATGGATGGATTGCATTGCATTGGTTATTAGCTATCTGCTGTGTGGCATGGTATTCAATGAGGTTGCGTCATTATTTTTATCGTAAAACCTTTTGGTTTGAATTGAAAGAAATATTACGAACTCTAGTTATATTTGCGATTATTGAAATTGCTGTAATGGCATTTACCACATGGTCTTTCCCCCGCCTTTTGTGGGTTTTAACATGGATGTTAATTTTCGTACTTGTTCCTGTAATAAGAATGAGTATGAAGCGATTTCTTGATTATTTTAACCTTTGGCAACGTGACACATGGATTATAGGTAGTGGCGTTAATGCAAGGGATGCTTATAAAGCAATTAGTAGTGAGCGTAATCTTGGCCTCGTCATTGTAGGCTTTATCCACAGTGAGGGAGGTACCCCCCCGGGAGATACCATTGATAATATAACAGTTATAGAAAACGATCTAAACTGGTTGACCGCAATGGATAAAAAGACGCAGTTCATTGTTGCTGTTGAATCACATCAAAGCGAAGTAAGAAATACATGGCTTCGCAATTTTATGATTAAAGGATATCGTTATGTTTCAGTCATTCCTACATTGCGAGGGATGCCATTAGATAGTACAGATATGTCATTTATTTTCAGCCATGAGGTAATGATATTTCGTGTGCAGCAGAATCTGGCTAAATTGTCGTCCAGAGTGCTTAAACGAATTTTTGATATTATTGGCTCATTAGCAATTATTATCGTTCTTGCTCCAGTATTAATTTACATTAGTCGAAAAGTTAAGAAAGATGGCGGTCCTGCTATATATGGTCATGAGCGTATTGGGAAAAATGGACATCCCTTTAAATGCTTAAAGTTTAGGTCTATGGTCATTGATTCTAAAGAAGTTTTAGCTGAGCTTTTGGCGAAAGATCCTTCGGCAAAAGAAGAATGGGATGCGACGTTTAAATTAAAAAACGATCCACGCATTACAAAGATAGGTGGATTTCTTCGGAGAACAAGTCTCGATGAGTTACCTCAGTTATTTAACGTGCTACGGGGGGAGATGAGTTTAGTGGGCCCCAGACCGATAATAACAGCTGAACTTGAACGATATAATGATGAGGTTGATTATTATTTACTTAGCAAACCCGGAATGACGGGATTATGGCAGGTTAGTGGGCGTAGTGACGTTGACTATGAAACTAGAGTATATTTAGACGCATGGTATGTAAAAAATTGGTCAATGTGGAATGATATTGCTATTTTGTTCAAGACTATTGGTGTAGTTTTAAAGAAAGATGGTGCATATTGAATGAAATTTAATAGGATAAAAATAAGGTTGTTATGAAATACTTTATTGCAATACCTACCTATAATGGTGGAAGTATTTGGAGGGATGCTGTACATAATATCCAGCAATATACTCCAGCAGACTTACTGGTTCAGGTTATTGATTCAAGTAGTAAAGATGAGACTTTAAGCATTGCGAAAGAAGCTGGGTTTTCAGTTAAAATTATTGCAAGCAAAGATTTCAATCACGGTGGTACAAGGAATCTTGCTGTCAGTGAGCATGCTCAAGACAATGATATTGTCATTTTTTTAACTCAGGATGCTATACCAGAGCCAGAGTTTATTGAAAAGATAATTAGTGCATTTGATGATGATCAAGTTGCATGCGCTTGGGGGCGCCAATTACCTCATAATAATGCTAATCCAATTGCTCAGCATGCAAGGTACTTTAATTATCCACCAGAAGGTCATGTCTGTAGTATGCAAGATAGTCCTGAGTATGGTTTAAAAACAGTCTTTATGTCAAATTCCTTTTCTGCTTACAGGATTAAGAATTTCCAAGAATTGGGAGGGTTTCCATCAAATACAATCCTTTGTGAAGATATGTACTTTACAGCAAAGGCAGTATTAGCTGGATATAAAGTGGCCTATGTATCTGATGCGGTTGTCCGCCATTCACATAACTATTTACCTATGGATGAATTTCGACGCTATTTTGATATAGGAGTGTTTCATGCTGAGCAACCATGGATTCGAGAAAGATTTGGTGGCGCAGGAGACGAAGGTAAAAAATTTATAATATCGGAAGCTCGTTACCTTTTTAAGAATGGAATACTTTATATTCCTTTGGCATTACTCAATAATTTAATGAAAATAATAGGCTATAAAATTGGTCAGAAATATAAATACCTTCCTCGAACGCTAATAAAATTCTTTAGTATGCACAAGCGATTCTGGAACTTTTAGTGTTTAATGACTTACATTTTATTATGCAGGGTTTATTTTGAGGTTTTTTTAAAACGGATGGCGATTAATTTATGGGGGTATTTTATTGATAGATATTATTAAGTTATTTAATATATTGCATTAAGTGGTAATGAATTAAATCTATAGTTTTAAAGTTTTCAGTTAATGATAGTGTTTATAATATACTGGCGTGTGAATGACAACAGACATTACTTCTTAAAATTTTTTGGGGACATAATCGGAGTAGCAATTGTAATGCTTTACGCCATATAAGTAAAGTCTGGTGATTATATAATATATATACATAATAAAGTAGTAATATATTATTTTTTTTAAATTTCGGTCGGGAGATATACTATCAAAAACGTAAACGCTAATTTTAAAATTATTAATTCAATTAAGTTGACTGTATATCCTGTGAGTATTCTTCTAGGGGGAGAAGTATGACTAAAAGAAAAATTGCAATATATAATTTAAATACGTATCCGGAAATGTCAGGTGGCAGTGAACGTTCCTGCTTGGAATTAGCTAAAGAATTAATTACTTTGGGTGAGGATGTTAGGGTTGTAACTCTAAACCCCTTCAAAGATGGATTCAATAAATTACGCTATGATAATGTTGATATCTATAAACTACCGTTATTAAACGTATACTGGCCTACTGATAAAAGGAAAAAAAGTTTAATTAAAAAAATCATATGGAACGCCATTGATATAGCAAATTTGCCTATGTGCATAATTCTTTCTGTATTCTTAAGAAAACAAGGAGTAAATATTGTACACACCAATAATATAAAAGGGGCTTCCCCACTTGCATTTCCCATTTTTAAGTTATTTGGTTTTAAAGTAGTGCACACCACAAGGGATTATTATTTATTAGATGATGAGTCATGGTATAGAGATATAAGGTCGAACCATAACACGACAAAATTAAAAGCAAAAAGATGTGCAAAAAATATATTCTCAAAATCGGTAGATTGCGTTGTGTATAATAGTGAATACATGATGGAATACCATAAAGCTTGTGGTTTTTTCAAAAATACTAGCAACAAGGTTATATATAATGGCTTCGATCCAAAAATATACATGAGATCAGAGTTGAGAAAAAATCCTAAAAAAATAAAGGTATTTGGTTTTATTGGCCGTGTGACAAAAGAAAAAGGATTAGATCTTTTGATTGATGGTTTTTTAAAATTCAAAAATGGAGACTATAAGTTAATAATCGCAGGGGCAACATTAGATGATTTCCTCGATATTTATCCTGAATTCGAGAATGCCATTAAAGATAGAACAGATATTAGTTTTATTGGTTTTACTGAAAATATTGAGTTTTACAACCAAGTAGACTGCGTTGTTGTTCCTTCGAGATACAATGAACCTTTCGGACGAGTAGCGATGGAATCTATTTTTATGGGGAAAAGTGTTATCGTTTCCGAACGAGGAGGACTACCTGAGCAAATAATTCCGGGCGTCATCGGAACAGTTTGCAAAGATAATGATTTTCATACATCAATGCAAAATGTTATTCAATTATCCAATGATAAATTTTCTGCTAGTGATACACATATTGACTTAAATAAATTCACTATTAGATATTCAGCGCATGCATACTTAGATGTTTATAAAGAGGTTCTTAATGAACTTTAGTAAAGTTAAAAATAAGCTACAAGCAAACAACTTAAATATTAAAGATTATCTTACTTATCTCACTAGAAAAGGCGTAACTCCGCTTATGCGTGGGATTTATATAAGTTTGTACAGGTTTAATAAAATTAAAATCCCATTTTTTAAAGGTAAAAATACAAGAATTATTCACTCTAACCATCTTATTACTGGGCGATTTTGTTATATCGGAGACTTTTCATATATTAATTGTTTAAGTAAAAAAGGAGTTAAACTCGGTGATAGAGTTACTATCAGGGAATTTGCATGGTTACAAATAACAAGTGATACCAGTAATCTAGGCGAGGGTATCGTTATAGGCAACGAAACTTACATCGGACCAAGATGTAATTTAGGGGCCGCAGCTCTTTTAAGTATTGGGGATAAATGTCAGATCGGTGCCGGTGTTAGCTTTATAGCTGAAAACCATAGCTTCAGTGCTAACTCAGCTATATTTGAACAAGGAGTGACACGTAAAGGTATTACTGTTGGAAATGATTGTTGGATTGGAAATAATGTTATTATTTTAGATGGTGTAAATATTGGTGATGGAGTAGTTATTGGGGCTGGTGCGGTTGTAACAAAAGATATTCCGGCTAACTCGGTTGCTGTCGGCAATCCTGCGAGAATATTAAAAGAGAGGCATTGAGTTTGCCATATGTATAAAAAAACCTTAGTTTTTATTTTTATTTATACTCTTTTTGGTTTTAAGTTATCATTGCTAGGGCGTACTGGTGATGAACAAGGCGGAAATATATTATCCTCTATAAGAATTGATGATGTGATAATAGTTTTTTTTACTTTAATATACATTTTTAAGGGGCGAACAGGCAGTATTTTTTTAAGTAAGAAACCTGTTTTTTGTTTTCTTGTATATATTTTTGTTTCAATTGTTTCGACTATTTATAATTCAACTTTCGGTGAAGTAGATTTTTTAGCTAGCTTGTTATTTACACTACGTCCTTTAGAATATTATGTATATATAGCGTTAGGCTATGAATTAGCTAAGTCAAAATTCTCACCGGATCTAACATTAAAAGTATATGTGGTATATTGTCTTTTTTTGATTACAGGTCAAACCGTAGGGCTTATTGGTGGAGTTAGTAACTTTTCATTTGATAGAGCGATCGCAAACACTGGCGGTCCATGGGAACTTGCCGCAGTTTCAGCATTCCTCATGTCGTATTTTATTATCTCTAAAAATGCTTCTTTCAGTGCTATCTCATCATTCATACTATTACTTACACAATCCCGTATAACATTAGTTGCTTCAATATTAGTGCTATTTTTCTATAATTTGAGAAGTGTAGCTCTGATTGCTAGAAAAAAAATCGTCATTCTTAGCGTATGTTTACTATCAGCTTCATCATTGATATATGCTGTATATTCATTAGCTACGTTTGATTCTGTATCACGGCAATATGCATCTACTGGCGGTGTAACTGCTCGATTTGAAACTTTTGGAAGTAATGACACATTAACAACTTTAAATGATATTCTTGTCAATACAAAGGCAGCAAATAATAGACAAGATTATTTCAACAAAACTTATGGCGAAGGACTTAACGATATATTGACAAGTTCGGGCGAAGGTGATGCTAGTGCATTTATAAGATTTACAAGATGGGTCACTTTAATTAAGACCGCTAGTAATAATATTGTGACTTTGCTTATTGGTCTTGGTCCATCTTATGCTGGCAAGGCTGTTGACGGAAATTATGTGCGAATCTTCGTAGAGACTGGTATCTTTGGATTGCTTACATATTTTTTATTTTTGATAAGTTGTTTGAGAAATATTAAGCAAAAGCTATTAACAAATTATATATGGATTCTAATAATTACAGCGCTTTTTATTGATATTTTTGTAACATTCAAAGCCATGTTCTTTTTCTGGTTTTTTTATGGCTATTATATCTACAATTGTCAAGAAATAAAAAACAAAGGGGGTATATCGTGAAAGTAGCATTTCTTACTAGAGTTGACGCATTTGATAAGAATGGCGGAGATACTTATCAAATTCAAATGTATCAGAAATATTTTGAAACTAATGGGCACAATGCTCTGATTGTAACCGATTTATCTATACCAGAACAGTGTGATTATTATATTTTAGTTAATATGGATAGACCTCTAGAGCTAATAGCATATTATCAAAAACTTAAACAAATGAAAAAATTAGGTGAGACATTATTTTTAAGTATTCATCATTCGTATGAGGCAATCGATTTCTTTGAAAAGAAAATAAGAGGAGGTAGGGTAGGTGTGCTTTTAAAAAGAATCTCTTCATTTCATCGTCGAGAAAAAATAAAGAATGTCGTCAGAGGTCTTAAATATAAAAATTTGCGTATGCCGGTAATATCCCAGTTTTTTGTTAATTATAGTAAAACGGTTACGGAAATAATTAAAAATGTTCGGTGTTTAATTCTTATCGCAGAAGGAGAAAAAGATAAAATCGAATTCGATTATAAAACTGAAGTTAAAAATAGTTTTGTTGTAAAAAATGGTGTTGATTTAAAAAAGGGATTAGCAGAGCTTAACCAAAATGAAAGAGATATCGATGTATTGATTTGTGGTAGGATAGAGTCCAGGAAGAATAGTTTGGCGATCGCTAAATATTTTGTAAATAGTCCTTATAATATAACTTTCGTTGGCGCAATTAATTCAAATGATAAAGAGTATGGTAGAGCATTCTTGGATTTGATTAATTTACATGAAAATATGACTTATCTAGGTCGGGTTGATCCTGGAAAAATGCCAGATATTTATATGAGGAGTAAAATTCATTTATCTGCAAGTTGGTTTGAAGTTGCTTCACTTGTTGATCTAGAAGCATACGCTTATGGATGCCATGTGGTTTCTTCAATTCACGGACATACAGATAGTTATTTAGGTAATAAAGCAACGTATTTGAATCCATGTAAACTAAATGAAATAGGCGATCTTTTAAAAATTTTAAAAGCTCGAGACTCTGATCTAAAAGAACAATATTCTTTTATTTCTGATAATCTATCTTGGGAAAAATCATATCGGGCGCTATTTTGTTCGCTTAATGAATTAGAATCGCTAACTAAAGCTTAATAATATAAAAATAAAAGTGATATGCTTACATAAATCATAATAGGATGACAATGAAAAATAGAAGTATCATTAATGCTTTGTGGATGATGTCAGAAAAGCTCGTAACACTATTCGGTTTATTCTTTGTTACTTCTTTTGTTGCTAAATATATAGGGCCTTATAGATTTGGACAGCTTGCCTTGGCAATCGCTATCTTTCAAGTTGTGCAGGTTGTAGCACAGTTGGGTTGTGACAATATAATATTTAAACGTGTATCACAGAAGTTGATTTCCGGGTTAAAATTAATATATTCAACATTCAACATTCATCATTCGAGCTAGTATTTATATATTGTTATCGATTTTCGTATTATTGTATTTTTTTCCAAAAACAGACACTCTTAATTTAGTATTTTTAATTTCTGTATGTCTTGCATGTCTATTTACATCGCTTGATGTGTTTGTGATATATAATGATGCAACGCTGAATTCGAAGTTTAATACAATTGCAAACGTTATTGGCCTCATTATTGGTCTTGCACTACGATATGTTATCGCGTACTTTGAATTATCCGTATTTTACTTGTCGATTCCTATTGTGTTAACAACGTTTATTCCATTTATTTTAAGATTATATCATGCACCTTCGTCACCGGCGATGAAAATTCATAATAAGATTCGATATAACAAGTATTTAATTTTAACCGGCATTCCGTTAGTTATATCTACAGTATCAATGACTATTTATTCTAGGATTAATCAGTTCACATTATCCTATTTTAAAGGAAGTTATGATCTGGGGTTGTATTCAGTAGCATTAACACTCGGTACTGCATGGGTATTTATTGGGAATGCGCTTGCAATTTCTTTTTTATCTAAGATCTATGCAGAAAAAGATGATTGTACTGCATTGAATAAAGCATCAGGCCTATCAGCATGTATATTTATAATGCTTTCTTTTTTTCCAGTTTTCTTTTTTGTTTTTGGCAAAAATATTATAAATATATTGTACGGAGAACAATATATACAAGCATATAATTTACTTATCATTCTGTGTTTTTCAACAGTTGTAACGTCATTAGGCTTTGTTTCAAATCGGTATATAGTTAAATTATCTGGCTATAGTTATCTATCTAAAAAAACAGTATTGATTCTGCTGTTTAGCCTTCCTGTTTCAATATCGATGGTTTACTACTTTGGTATGTATGGCGCTGCATATAGTGTGTTAATTATTGAGGTCTTTTCACTAACTTTTATGAATTACTTTTTCCATAAAGGTATTATTTTAAAAATGCACCTAGGTGCATTTAATTTAAAGAATATTCTTAAAATGAAGTAAGTTGATTTTTCTCGGCACATATCTTAAATTAAATGTGCGCTATTTTAAGGGTGCTATATGAATCGTCGTTTTTTTTTAAGTAAAGCTATTGCATTTAGTGCGGCGCTTCCATTATCAAAGTTTTCAATGAGTAACGGAAGATATATAAAGGGTTGCGAAACTGATAAAGCGTGCGCTATAAACATTGAAGATTATGGATGCCGGGCTCATAGGGATGATAATGAATATTTTGATAATAGAATAATTCTGCAGAATATAATTGATACATGTGCGATATTAAGTATTAAAAGAAGTTCTCGTATGATAATTTACATTCCCAAAGGTACATATTATTTATCAGCAACTTCTTCAAATTCAGGAAATAAAAATATCGTGGGAGCATTTTGTCTGTTAATGCAAAGTAATTTAATATTGAAAGGTGAAGGGACTTTAAAATTATTACCAAATCAATATGGGATAGGTGCCTATTTTAGAATTTTAGCGAGTGAGAATAAAATAGAAAATTGTGACATCGTCGATATAACTTTAGATGGTAACTCTTCTTCTCAAATAGATGGAATTCAATCAAGTAATATTCTTTTGGAATGTAAGGCTAATATCAATATTAGAAATGTTCGAAGTATAAATGCAAACGGCAATGGTATCTTAATTAAGGGGGGCGTGCGGCAAGATCAACCCGTATTAAATGTGAGTATTAGCGATTGTTTTGTTAATAACTGTAAGAAAATAGGTATTCAAGTTAGTCAATTTAGCGGTCTTAAGATCTTTAATAATACAGTTTCACATTGTAATGACAATGGTATAGATATTTATGGTGATCTAGGTAGAGACTCCCCTAACAAGACAAATGGCAATCACTTTGCAGTATTTAATAATAAGGTTTCTTTTTGCCTTAATGGTATTTTCCCTGAGACTGTTTCAAATGGTAAAATATATGATAATATTTTAGAAAACCTTAAAGAGTCAGGTGTCCATGTTAACCGAATCCATGGTTTACCCCAAAATATTTCAATTGAGCGGAATCAAATATCAAACGCTTCGTCAGGTATGTATTTTACTGGTGACATGAAGAATATTTTTGTTGAGAATAATAAAATTTCTGAAATCACTGATGCTTTCTTTTCTTTTGGTGGTGGTAGAGGTAATGCTTCCGGAATTCAAGTTATCAATAATGATATTTTTCTTAATGAAAGTAATAATGTATTGTCTTCATTTTCTGGCGAAAAAATTCATAATATCTATATTGCCCTTAACGGCATTCAGCCAAAAGATGATAATTCAAAACTTCTATTAAATCGTAATAAAGCACGGGTTATTGATAAGAACACCGTAATTGTAAAGTAATTCTCTCATATTAACAGAGGTTTTTATCTATATTACATTGCTTAGTTTTATTATATATTTTTTGTTTTCATGCTATTATAGCTATGACTTATCTGTTAATAGATTTGAGTTAGTATGGTCCTTTTCAAGACTATAAATGTATTGAAGTGATAACACTTGACAGGAGTATGTAATGTCCAAGCAACAGATCGGGGTTGTCGGTATGGCAGTGATGGGGCGTAACCTAGCGCTCAACATCGAAAGCCGCGGTTATACCGTCTCCGTTTTCAACCGCTCCCGTGAAAAGACCGAAGAAGTGATTGCCGAGAATCCCGGCAAGAAGCTGGTCCCACATTATACAGTGCAAGAGTTTGTTGAGTCGCTCGAAACTCCACGCCGTATCCTGTTAATGGTGAAGGCGGGCGCGGGCACTGATAGTGCCATCGACTCTCTGAAGCCTTACCTGGACAAGGGTGACATCATCATCGATGGTGGTAATACCTTCTTCCAGGATACGATTCGTCGTAATCGTGAGCTTTCTGCTGATGGTTTTAACTTCATTGGCACCGGCGTGTCCGGCGGTGAAGAGGGCGCGCTTAAAGGACCTTCAATCATGCCTGGCGGTCAGAAGGAAGCTTATGAACTGGTTGCTCCAATTCTTAAGCAGATTGCAGCTGTCGCGGAAGACGGTGAGCCGTGCGTAACCTACATCGGTGCTGATGGTGCTGGTCATTATGTCAAAATGGTTCACAACGGTATTGAATACGGCGATATGCAGCTTATCGCAGAAGCCTACGCTTTACTGAAAGGTGGTCTCGCGCTTTCTAATGAAGAGCTGGCCCAAACCTTTACCGAATGGAATGAAGGTGAGCTCAGCAGCTATCTCATTGACATCACAAAAGACATCTTCACCAAAAAGGATGAAGAGGGTAAATACCTGGTCGATGTTATCCTCGATGAGGCGGCAAACAAAGGCACCGGTAAATGGACCAGCCAAAGCTCTCTTGACCTCGGTGAACCGCTGTCGCTCATCACTGAATCTGTATTCGCTCGCTACATCTCTTCTCTGAAAGATCAGCGTATAGCTGCTTCGAAAGTTCTTACCGGACCGCAGGCTAAGAGTGCTGGCGATAAAGCAGAGTTCGTTGAGAAAGTTCGTCGCGCTCTGTATCTGGGCAAAATCGTCTCTTACGCTCAAGGCTTCTCCCAGTTGCGCGCGGCTTCTGATGAATACCACTGGGATCTTAACTACGGTGAGATCGCGAAAATCTTCCGTGCCGGCTGTATTATTCGTGCTCAGTTCCTGCAAAAGATTACTGATGCCTATGAGCAGAATGCCGGCATTGCCAACCTGCTGCTGGCTCCATATTTCAAGCAGATCGCCGATGATTATCAGCAAGCCCTGCGCGATGTTGTTGCATATGCTGTGCAGAATGGTATTCCGGTTCCGACGTTCTCTGCGGCCATTGCGTACTACGACAGTTATCGTTCCGCAGTCTTGCCTGCGAACTTGATACAGGCACAGCGTGACTACTTTGGTGCACATACCTATAAGCGTACCGATAAAGAAGGTGTGTTCCACACTGAGTGGATGGAATAAACTTTTTAGTGTCATTTGCCCGGGGTATTAACCCGGGCATAAATTTTCCAAAAAAAGAATCCCTCTTCTATAATTAGCACTCCCTTTTCCTGATTTTTTAAAACGTAATTTGCAAATGTTTTTCTAGGGGAAATCATTTAATTTGATATTCATATCCTGAAGAATATATTTCGAATTTTATTAGGCTCTGGTAATAAAAGGTAAGTTAAATATGAAAGTTCTTGTCACCGGTGGCGCAGGATTTATCGGTTCTGCAGTCGTTCGTCATATCATTGAAAACACCTCCGACGAAGTACGCGTAATAGATTGCCTCACATACGCCGGTAACCTTGAGTCCCTGGCGCCTGTTGCGGGTAATGTACGCTACTCGTTTTCTCAGACAGATATCACTGATGCCAAATCTGTGGCAGAGCAGTTCAGCGATTTCCGTCCGGATATTGTGATGCACCTGGCCGCAGAGAGTCACGTGGACCGCTCTATCGATGGACCAGCGGCCTTTATTCAGACCAACCTGATTGGCACTTTCACCCTGCTGGAAGCGGCCCGCCAATACTGGTCAGCTCTCGATACGGCGCAGAAGCAGACTTTCCGCTTCCACCATATTTCGACCGATGAAGTCTACGGCGACCTGCACGGTACTGATGATCTGTTCACCGAAGAGACCCCGTACGCGCCAAGCAGCCCATATTCTGCCTCCAAGGCCGGCAGCGACCATCTTGTCCGCGCCTGGAACCGTACATACGGCCTGCCGGTGGTGGTGACCAACTGCTCCAACAACTACGGCCCGTATCACTTCCCGGAAAAACTCATTCCGCTGACCATCCTCAATGCCCTCGCTGGGAAACCGCTGCCGGTCTACGGCAACGGAGAACAGATCCGCGACTGGCTGTACGTGGAAGATCACGCCCGGGCGCTGTACAAAGTGGCGACGGAAGGTCGCAGTGGTGAAACGTACAACATCGGCGGTCACAACGAGCGCAAAAATATTGATGTCGTGCGCACCATTTGCGCCATCCTCGATAAAGTGGTTGAACAGAAGCCGGGCAATATCAGCCAGTTTGCCGAACTGATTACGTTTGTGAAAGACCGTCCGGGTCATGACCTGCGTTATGCCATTGATGCGGCGAAAATTCAGCGCGATCTGGGCTGGGTGCCGGAAGAGACATTTGAAAGCGGAATTGAAAAAACGGTCCACTGGTACCTGAACAACACGACCTGGTGGCAGCGCGTGCTGGATGGCTCCTATGCCGGTGAACGTCTTGGCCTGAATAATTGAAGGAAAAAAGCATGAAAGGTATCGTTCTGGCCGGCGGCTCCGGCACGCGTTTATATCCGATCACCCAGGGCGTATCCAAGCAACTGCTGCCCATTTATGACAAACCGATGATTTACTACCCGGTTTCTGTTCTGATGCTGGCGGGAATCAAGGATATCCTGATTATCACCACGCCGGAGGACATGCCCGCATTTCAGCGTCTGCTGGGTGACGGTTCTCAGTTTGGCGTGAATTTCAGCTACGCGATTCAGCCGTCGCCGGACGGTCTGGCGCAGGCCTTTATCATCGGCGAGAAGTTTATCGGCAATGATGCCTGTGCATTAGTCCTGGGCGATAACATCTACTTTGGTCAGAGCTTTGGCCGGAAACTGGATGCGGCGGCCAGCAAAACATCCGGAGCTACGGTATTTGGCTACCAGGTTCTCGATCCGGAACGTTTTGGCGTGGTGGAGTTTGATGAGAACTTTAAAGCGCTGTCGATTGAAGAGAAGCCGCTGAAGCCGAAATCTGACTGGGCGGTGACCGGGCTCTATTTTTATGACACCGATGTGGTGGCAATGGCGAAGGAAGTGAAACCCTCTGCGCGTGGAGAGCTTGAGATCACCACGCTGAACCAGATGTATCTGGATCGCGGTGACCTGCAGGTGGAACTGCTGGGCCGCGGTTTTGCCTGGCTGGATACGGGAACCCACGACAGCCTGATTGAGGCCTCTCAGTTTATCCATACCATTGAGAAGCGTCAGGGAATGAAAGTAGCCTGCCTGGAAGAAATTGCTTATCGCAAGCAGTGGCTGAGCGCGGAAGGGGTGGCGCTACAGGCCGAACGCCTGAAGAAAACCGAGTACGGTGCTTACCTGAAACGTCTGCTGAATGAGCATTAATCGCTGCCGGTCATCATTGGGATATTAACGTATGAAAATTTTACTGATTGGTAAAAATGGCCAGGTGGGCTGGGAGCTGCAGCGTGCGTTGTCCACGCTGGGTGACGTGGTTGCCGTGGACTTTTTTGATAAAACGCTATGCGGTGATCTGACCAACCTGGAAGGGATCGCGCAGACGGTCCGCACGGTAAAACCGGATGTGGTGGTGAACGCGGCTGCCCATACGGCAGTGGACAAAGCGGAAAGCGAGCGTGAGCTTTCTGACCTACTGAACGACCGGGGCGTGGCGGTGCTGGCAGAAGAGTCAGCGAAGCTGGGTGCGCTGATGGTGCACTACTCAACGGACTATGTGTTTGACGGTCAGGGAAGTCACTATCGTCAGGAAGATGAGGCGACCGGGCCGCTGAACGTGTACGGTGAAACCAAACGGGCAGGGGAAATCGCGCTGGAGCAGGCGAATCCGCGCCATCTTATTTTCCGTACCAGTTGGGTATATGCCACCCGCGGGGCAAACTTCGCTAAAACGATGTTGCGTCTGGCAGGTGAGAAAGAGGCGCTGTCGATTATTAACGATCAGCACGGTGCGCCAACCGGCGCAGAACTGCTGGCGGACTGTACGGCAATCGCCATTCGAGAAGAACAGCGTAATCGTGCAGTAGCCGGGACCTATCATCTGGTGGCCAGCGGGGAAACCAACTGGGCGGAGTACGCGGAATTTGTTTTTGAGGTGGCGCGGTCGCACGGCGCAGAGCTAGCAATTAAGTCAGTAAGCGGTATCCCGACCACGGCCTACCCAACGCCGGCAAAACGTCCACTGAACTCGAGGCTGTCAAATGAGAAATTCCAGCGTGTGTTTGGCGTGACGCTGCCGGACTGGCGCCAGGGCGTGGCGCGTGTGGTAACAGAAGTTCTGGGCAAGTAAACGGGCAGAAATATTATGAATATTATTAAGACAGATATCCCTGAAGTGCTGATTTTTGAGCCTCGTGTCTTCGGCGATGCGCGCGGTTTTTTCTTTGAGAGCTTCAGCAGTAAAGTATTTGATGAAGCAGTGGGGCGGAAAGTGGAGTTTGTGCAGGATAACCACTCTCAGTCGCAGAAGGGCGTGTTGCGCGGGCTGCACTACCAGCTTGACCCGCATGCCCAGGGCAAACTGGTTCGCTGCATTGAAGGCGAGGTGTTTGATGTGGCGGTCGATATCCGCCGTTCATCGCCAACGTTTGGTAAATGGGTAGGGGCGGTACTAAGCGCGGAAAACAAGCGTCAGCTGTGGATCCCTGAAGGGTTTGCCCATGGCTTCATGGCGCTGAGCGAAACGGTGCAGTTTGTGTACAAGGCCACGAACTATTATGCGCCGCAGTCTGAGCGGAGCATTATCTGGAACGACCCGGAGATTAATATCCAGTGGCCGGAGATTGCAGACTGTTCGCTCTCTTTATCGGATAAGGATTTGCAGGCTCATACCTTAAAGACTGCTGAAGTATATAAATAAGCATAAAATATAGCTTCACTTACTGTATAGGCCCTTTATAGGCCTATACAGTATTTCAGAGACCTTTGGTGTCTTGCTTGACTTACATTGTTCCTGAGAGTAGAAACATCAACAGTTTTGCTTAATTTGCGGCCATCCGCCGTCGTCCAGTTAACTGATTAAAGTGTGATCGAATGAAAATTACTATTTCCGGTACCGGTTATGTTGGTTTATCGAATGGCATCCTGATTGCGCAAAACCACGAAGTGGTGGCGCTGGATATCATTCAATCCAAAGTTGATATGATTAACCAAAAGATTTCTCCGATTGTCGATAAGGAGATCCAGGAATATCTGGCGGAAAAACCGTTGAATTTTCGCGCGACAACGGACAAGCATGATGCCTATCGTAATGCAGATTATGTCATTATCGCTACGCCGACTGACTACGATCCGAAAACGAACTACTTCAATACTTCGACCGTTGAAGCCGTTATTCGTGATGTCACCGAGATTAACCCAGACGCGGTAATGATTATTAAATCCACCATTCCCGTTGGCTTTACACGTGATATTAAAGAGCGCCTGGGCATTGATAACGTCATTTTCTCTCCTGAGTTTCTGCGTGAAGGCCGCGCGCTTTACGACAACCTGCACCCCTCTCGTATCGTCATTGGCGAACGTTCAGAACGCGCGGAGCGTTTCGCTAATCTGCTGAAAGAAGGCGCGATTAAGCAGGATATCCCGACGCTGTTTACTGACTCCACCGAAGCTGAGGCGATTAAGTTATTCGCCAATACCTACCTGGCGCTGCGCGTAGCCTACTTTAATGAACTGGACAGCTACGCTGAAAGCCAGGGTCTGAACAGTAAACAGATCATCGAAGGCGTGTGCCTCGATCCGCGAATCGGTAATCACTATAACAACCCCTCCTTTGGCTACGGCGGCTACTGCCTGCCGAAAGATACCAAGCAGCTGCTGGCAAACTACGAATCTGTCCCGAATAACATCATCGGTGCCATTGTAGATGCTAACCGCACGCGCAAAGATTTTATCGCTGACTCAATCCTGGCGCGCAAACCTAAAGTTGTTGGTATCTATCGTCTGATCATGAAGAGTGGTTCCGATAACTTCCGAGCTTCTTCTATCCAGGGCATCATGAAGCGTATCAAGGCCAAAGGTATCCCGGTCATTATCTACGAACCGGTTATGCAGGAAGATGAGTTCTTTAATTCCCGCGTAGTTCGCGATTTCGACGCATTCAAAAAAGAAGCTGACGTGATTGTCTCAAACCGAATGGCTGAAGAACTGTCGGATGTCGCTGACAAAGTGTATACCCGCGATTTGTTCGGTAGCGACTAAATCCCCCCCTCTGGCCGGGAGATAATCTGTCGGCCAGAATTTTCCTTTCTCCTGAAGGGTTCAGTTATTCGCCTGACAAATCGTCTTACTTCTCATACCCCACCAACCCCTCTAAAAAACGTGACCTCGCTTAGATTCTTCAATCGATCATCTTGTCCCAACCATTGAGGTCGGATATGTTAAATTCACCTTGTGAAGAGCTACCGTCACTGTGATGTAGACGCTGGAGATAAGCGCCGGAAGGTAAAACAAAGCCTGCTTGCAGGCTTTTGTTGTTTCTGGAATCCGGGTTCTCAGGCGAGATTCGTTACGACGGGCTAAGGCTCTGATTGAAATTTACACGGGTGATGGTACGGGATCTTTCAAGGGAAGGGCGCAGGCATAGAAAACACAAATCATTTACTGCCATTAGAATTTTAGAGGGATAGTATCAGTTTGATATAACTTTTTTAAATGGTATCCATTGCCAGCTGAAAGGCTATATGTAGCCCCACCGCTGGCAGTGTTTATTCTTATATTATTATTTCCTATGCCTGTATTATAATTATATTAAGTTTTCTTTTCACCACTTTCGTTTGTTAAAAGTCAGCTTGGTCTTTTTCTGATCTTTGATATAAGAAATCAGAAAATAGACTGAAACAATCAACAGGATGGCAGCAACTGCTAAGAAAATTATGTTTGCCATAATGCGTACCAGAATGAAAGGAATGTTATAAATCCATTTGCCTGCGAACTAATATCTCTGCAAAAGCATGCCTTTGCCTGCTTAACATATCCTGAATTTAAGAAAAATCCTATATGGCGTTTGTGGTTTTTTTACGGAAAGTGGAAAACCCTTTTCCGCGCCAGTAGTTTGAACAATAGCGCTGTAGCTGACTTTAGCACTAGCTTGATTCGCTGGTCACAGTTTCCTTTGTACGCGAATGCTCTTCAGTGATTGTATTGAAAGTGGCTTATATCAGAGTTTGTTAATGAATTTGTTTGTTTTGTGTTAACTTAGTGTTTCGTTATTGTGTGGGCCGCGGGCTTTGCGCTGAGATAGTTATAAACAGCGTGTTTTTACGAGCATCTGAATGGATAAGATTGCCGAATGACAATTCTCGATATAAAAAAGCCGCAGTAGTACCTCACTGCGGCTAAATACCTGCGCCATGCCGGGTTGATTAGACCTTGTAGTAGGCCTTATACCAGTCAACGAAGTTCTTCACTCCCTGCCTGACCGTCGTCTGCGGTCTGAATCCCACCGCATCATACAGCGGCTTGGTATCTGCGCTAGTTTCCAGTACATCGCCCGGCTGTATTGGCATCATATTTTTCTCCGCAACCATCCCCATAGCTTCCTCAAGCGCCGTGATGTAATCCATCAGCTCAACCGGTGTACTATTACCGATGTTATACACCCGGTATGGCGCAGAGCTATCTGCCGGTGAACCCGTCTCAACGGTCCATTCCGGATTGGGCTGCGGGATAATATCCTGCATCCGAACAATCGCCTCAACGATATCGTCAATGTAGGTGAAATCGCGCTTCATCTTGCCATAGTTGTAGACATCGATGGGCTTTCCTTCCAGCATGGCTTTTGTGAATTTAAACAGCGCCATATCCGGACGTCCCCATGGACCATAGACGGTAAAGAATCTGAGTCCAGTGGTCGGAATACCATAAAGGTGAGAGTAGGTATGCGCCATCAGTTCGTTTGCCTTCTTGGTGGCGGCATACAGCGAAACCGGATGATCAACCGAATCATCGGTAGAGAACGGCATTTTACGGTTAAGGCCATAGACCGAACTGGATGAGGCATAGAGCAAATGCTCAACATTATTGTGTCTGCAGCCTTCAAGAATGTTCAGATAACCAATCAGGTTAGCGTCGGCATAAGCGAACGGGTTTTCCAGGGAGTAGCGAACTCCAGCCTGAGCGGCAAGATGGACCACCCGGTTAAATTTCTCATTAGCAAAAAGTTGGGCAATACCCTCGCGATCCGCCAGATCGATTTTGTGAAAACTAAACAGGGGAGACTGCAGTAAATCCAGACGGGCCTGCTTAAGATTGACGTCATAATAGTCGTTCATGTTGTCGAGGCCGACAACTTCATGACCCGCCTCCAGAAGGCGCTTGCAGGTATGAAAGCCGATAAATCCCGCGGCTCCAGTTACTAAAAATTTCATATTCATCCTCTGGGGTGACTGTATCCCGCTATATATTCCTCGATTTTACACTGGCTTGCTGCGTGGATCACCTGCTTTACCGTTGCTGTTTATGTTCATGCCTTCGATGGCCAGATGATGTCGTCCATAGCAAGGCATTTTGAGATGGAGATGAGATTCATTATCGATGCTGGATGATTAGCAGGGTAACAATTGCATGAGGTCTTGTCATAATCTCGCGATTTCAACTCGCTGTACGGCGCTTTAAACCCTCGAAAGTTAACGTTGATAAAAATTGGTTTTATGTATGAATTTACAATTCTTTCACATCGATATGGCTTATTTATTTTTTATCCTTTAAAATCAGCTGGTTAGTTTTTGGATTCTATTTGTTTTACATTATGTTTACTACATGAATCATTTGCAATATGAATTGATTGGCAACGTATTTTCATTTTTATTCCTATAGACCAGCGCTATAATGCGGCAACTCATTTGCATGACCATTGTGTTGTCAGTTTAATCAGCTATCCTGTGCGCAGTATTAAATGTGGCACCAGACTGATTGTTGGCGTCATTTCGATCAATAGTGCGCACAGTTTGCGCTGATTCTCAGAAGATGGGTGGGAAGATAACGGGAAGAACCCTGTCATGAGTTCAAAAAACAGGCTTGCTAAACGAGCTAATTGAGAAATTCCTGATGGATGGGTCTTAAGCAAACAGCGAGAGTGTGGGCCTGCTAGAATCTTTTAAATTCTCTAGCGAGCAGCACCCAGCGTCACGGGCGATAATCTTGGCCGACAGCCGCTGCGAGAGCGTTTGATGTAAGAAGAGGGTGTGTCGGTTTAGTGCTGCCGTCAAAGGCAGCCGCAGGAGATGTTTACAGATAGGGTTGTTGAATCATTACGCCGTTTGGTTGCGACAGCCAAGGGCGGTAGCGTGGTTGAAAGCGACCTCGTAAGACTATGGGGGGAGTATCTGACTGAAAAATAGCAGTTTTTACTGTACATTCAGAAACAGCACGTTAACTGGCCATCTCTACGCCAGCTTCTCGCTTGTCCCTGCTTAGTATGGAAGAGCTACCATGGTCGGCTGCTGCCAATGAATTAGAGCGTACAGAAAATTTGGGAAAATCTTGCTTTAACCTATGTGCTTAAGATTTCAGGTTGTATGTCCAAAGACATGGTGTCTATCGGCAGTGTATCTGTCAGGGCGTTAGCGCTCTCGCAGTGGATTTCGTTAGTCAGCGACAACTCGCAAATCTAAAGTGCATAACCCAATGCTTAAAATTTCGTAGAATAATTTATGAGTATAAAAATGAAGTATAATCTAGGGTATTTATTTGACCTGCTTGTTGTTATCACCAATAAAGATCTAAAAGTACGCTATAAGAGCAGTGTATTTGGTTATTTATGGTCGATTGCCAACCCCTTACTGTTTGCGATGATCTACTATTTTATTTTTAAATTGATCATGCGAGTCCAGATACCTAATTATACCCTTTTCTTAATAACGGGTCTCTTCCCCTGGCAGTGGTTTGCAAGCTCAGCGACGAATTCGCTTTTCTCATTTATTGCTAATGCGCAAATTATCAAAAAAACCGTATTTCCGCGTTCGGTTATTCCTCTTAGTAATGTGATGATGGAAGGCTTGCACTTCTTATGCACTATTCCTGTCATTGTCGCTTTTCTTTTTGTGTACGGTATGCGTCCTTCGCTTTCATGGCTTTGGGGAATACCGCTCATTGCTATCGGACAGGTGATTTTTACCTTTGGTGTATCAATTATCTTTTCAACTTTGAATCTATTTTTCAGAGACTTAGAAAGATTTGTTACTCTCGGTATTATGCTGATGTTTTACTGCACACCCATTTTATACGCATCGGATATGATTCCAGCAAAATATAGCTGGGTTATTGACTATAACCCTCTGGCTAGTATGATTTTAAGCTGGCGTAACTTATTTATGGATGGTGTTTTAAACTATGAGCATATTTCAGTGCTATATTTAACTGGTATTGTGCTGACAGTTATCGGATTAAGTATTTTTAATAAATTAAAATATCGATTTGCAGAGATCTTGTGATGGAACCAGTAATTGATTTTAATAATGTGACAAAAGAATATCCACTTTACCATCATATTGGCTCAGGTATTAAAGATTTAATATTTCATCCTAAAAGAGCATTTCAATTACTGAAAGGCCGTAAATATCTTGCTATTCAGGATGTCTCTTTTACGGTTGGCAAAGGAGAGGCTGTTGCGCTCATTGGCCGAAACGGCGCCGGCAAAAGCACATCTTTAGGGTTGGTTGCCGGTGTTATCAAGCCAACGAAAGGGTCAGTCACAACTCGAGGGCGAGTGGCCTCAATGCTTGAGCTAGGTGGTGGTTTTCATCCAGAATTGACAGGCCGTGAGAACATTTTTCTTAATGCCACTCTTCTTGGATTACGTCGTAAAGAGGTTTTACAGCGAATGGATCGCATCATTGAATTTTCCGAATTAGGAGAATTTATTGATGAGCCGATCCGCGTCTACTCTAGCGGTATGCTAGCGAAGCTTGGCTTCTCGGTTATTAGTCAAGTTGAGCCTGATATTCTGATTATCGATGAAGTGCTTGCCGTCGGCGATATTTCATTTCAGGCCAAATGTATCAAGACGATTAAAGAGTTCAAAAATCGTGGTGTGACAATACTGTTCGTTAGTCACAACATGAGTGATGTGGAAAAAATATGCGATCGGGTTGTCTGGATCGAAAATCACCGCCTCCGGGAAATCGGTTCTGCTGAAAGAATCATCGAACTTTATAAACAAGCAATGGCCTAAATCTGGTAATTAAATGAATAGTATTAAGATCTATACCTGTCATCATAAGCCGAGCGCATTCCTTAATGCATCTATTATCAAACCATTGCATGTAGGTAAAGCCAACTCCTATAATGATATCGGCTGTATTGGCGATGATACGGGAGATAATATTTCGTTTAAAAACCCTTTCTACTGTGAGTTAACAGCACATTATTGGGTTTGGAAAAATGAGACTCTTTCTGATTATGTCGGTTTTATGCATTATCGCCGGCACCTCAATTTTTCCTCACAGCAGAGCTTTGCGGAAGATAACTGGGGCGTAGTGAATTCTCCGGTTATCGATACAGAGTATGAAAACCAGTTTGGTTTAACCGACACGGCAATACAAGATTGTCTTTCAGGTTTTGACCTGCTGTTACCGAAGAAGTGGTCAGTAACCTCTGCTGGCAGTAAAAACAACCTCGATCATTATGAGAAAGGTGAGTTTTTACACATCAAGGATTATCTGACTGCCCTGGACGTTGTCGAAGAGCTTTATCCGGATTATAAAGCGGCTATTCAGCAGTTTAACAATGCAACAGATGGCTATTATACGAACATGTTTGTGATGCACAAAGATATGTTCGTGGATTATTCTGAATGGCTGTTCGCGATTTTGACTCATCTTGAAAGTCGCATCTCGATGAATAATTATAACGCTCAGGAAAAGCGTGTTATCGGCCATATCGCAGAGCGTCTGTTTAATATTTACATTATTAAACAGCAGCAAGACCGTGCCCTGAAAGTTAAGGAGCTACAGCGCACTTTCGTGATGAATGAGACCTTCAACGGCAAGCTGATGCCGGTCTTTTCAGACGCTGCGCCAATAGTCATCAGTTTTGATGATAACTACGCCATCAGCGGCGGGGCTTTAATCAACTCTATCGTTCGCCATTCCGATAAAAATACCCATTACGATATCGTTGTGCTGGAAAACAAGGTTAGCAATCTTAACAAGCAGCGCTTAACCAAGCTGGTCTCAGCCCATGCAAACTTTTCACTTCGATTTTTTGATGTAAATGCCTTTACCGAATTGAATGGTGTACATACCCGAGCGCACTTTAGCGCATCAACCTATGCTCGCTTGTTCATTCCGCAGCTTTTCCGTGAATATGAGAAGGTTATTTTTATCGATTCCGATACTGTGGTGAAGGCCGATCTGGCGGCTTTGCTTAATGTCGAACTTGGCACTAACCTTGTTGCCGCCGTTAAAGATATCGTGATGGAAGGCTTCGTCAAGTTTGGCGCGATGTCGGAGTCTGCTGATGGCGTAATGCCGGCCGGCGAGTATCTGCAAAAAACGCTTAAAATGACCAATCCTGATGAGTATTTCCAGGCGGGGATTATCGTTTTCAACGTCGCGCAAATGGTGCAGGAAGATACCTTCTCCGAGCTGATTAAAACCCTTAAAGAGAAAAAGTACTGGTTCCTTGATCAGGACATCATGAACAAAGTTTTCTATGGCCGGGTTGAGTTTTTACCGCTGGAGTGGAATGTCTATCATGGTAATGGCAATACCGATGACTTTTTCCCCAATCTCCAGTTCGCAACATACATGCGCTTTTTAGAAGCCAGAATGAACCCGAATATGATTCACTATGCCGGGGAGAATAAACCGTGGAACACGGACAAGGTTGACTTTTATGACGATTTCCTGGAAAACGTCATCAATACGCCATGGGAAAAAGAAGCCTATTTCCGTCAGCTATCCCTGATTAATTCATCAAATCCTGCTCATACTGCAGGGCAAACGCCTGTTCTGCTTCAGACCAGGATAAAAAAAGCGTTGATGCCTTTCCTTAATAAATATGCTCCTGTCGGTTCACCGAGGCGAAATACGATAACAAAATACTACTATAAAGTTAGACGCTCAATTCTTGGTTAAGGCTGCTGGAATAATATTATGAACAGTAAAAATATTTTAATTGTCGGCGCTGGTTTTTCTGGTGCGGTTATCGCACGCCAGCTTGCTGAGCAAGGTCATCGTATCAGAATTATCGATCAGCGGGACCACATTGGCGGTAACTCCTACGACGCACGGGATCCGCAAACTGACGTTATGGTCCACGTCTATGGTCCGCATATCTTTCATACCGATAATGAAACAGTGTGGAACTATGTGACTCAGCACGCTGAAATGATGCCGTATGTGAACCGCGTCAAAGCAACCGTTAATGGGCAAGTGTTCTCTCTGCCGATCAACCTGCATACCATTAACCAGTTTTTTGCCAAAACCTGTTCGCCAGATGAGGCCCGGGCGCTTATTGCAGAAAAAGGGGACAGTTCGATCCAGGAACCGAAGACCTTTGAAGAACAGGCTCTGCGTTTTATCGGCAAAGAGCTCTATGAGGCGTTCTTCAAAGGCTACACCATCAAGCAGTGGGGGATGGAGCCATCACAGCTTCCTGCGTCGATTCTTAAGCGTCTGCCGGTTCGTTTTAACTACGATGATAATTACTTTAACCACAGATTTCAGGGCATGCCGAAACTGGGTTATACGAAAATGATTGAGTCAATTGCCAATCATGAAAATATCACTATCGAACTTCAGCAATCGTTTAACGCTGAAGAGAGAGAAAAGTACGATCATGTGTTCTATAGCGGGCCGCTGGATGCCTTCTATTCCTATCAATATGGCCGCCTGGGCTATCGTACTTTGGATTTTGAAAAATTCACCTTGCAGGGCGATTATCAGGGCTGCGCGGTGATGAACTACTGCTCACTGGATGTTCCTTACACCCGTATCACTGAACATAAGTACTTTTCGCCCTGGGAAACCCATGAAGGGTCGGTATGCTATAAGGAATACAGCCGCGAGTGTGGAGAAAAAGATATTCCTTATTATCCGATTCGTCAGATGGGGGAGATGGCTTTACTCGATAAGTATTTGTCCCTTGCGGAAAGTGAAAAGAACATTACTTTTGTTGGCCGTCTTGGAACCTATCGATATCTGGATATGGATGTGACTATCGCAGAAGCATTAAATACTGCCGAGAAGTACTTATCTTCCCTTGATAATCATGAAGCTATGCCAGTATTCACGGTTTCTGTGCGATGAATTGCTCTGCATTAATAGTCACTTATAATCGCTTAGAGAAGTTAAAAGTATCTATTGCCAACACTGTGAAATTAAATTTTACAGCGATAATGGTTGTCAATAACGGGTCCACGGATGGGACCCTGGAGTGGTTAGCCACCCTTAGCGACCCTCGGGTAATTGTCCTCAATCTGCCGTCTAATACCGGTGGGGCGGGGGGCTTTAAGGCCGGAAGTCAATATTTATGCGACAATGTCGATACCGACTGGGTTTTCTTTTACGATGATGACGCCTGGCCCGAGAGCGATGCGCTGGAAAAATTTACCCAGCTGGATAAGGCTAATTGTCGGGTGTTCACCGCTTTGGTAAAAGATCTTCGGGGGCAACCTTGTTCGATGAACATCCCTTTTGCTAAAGTACCGTCATCGTTTATCGACACATTACGCTACATCAAAAATCCGGCTGAGTTTCTACCGTCTCTTTCCCGTTCGACCGCGGTGCAAACGGTATCCTTTGTCGGGATGATTATTCAGCGAGATTTGCTGCGAAAGAATATACACAATATTCACGATGAGTTATTTTTATATTTTGACGATCTTTACTTTGGCTATCAGTTAACACTCGATGGCGAAGAGATTCGTTATTCGCCTGAGGTTGTCTTCTCGCACGATGTGAGTATCCAGGGGAAGTCTATCTTTCCCGAATGGAAAGTTTATTACCTTTGTCGAAATCTTATTCTGGCGAAGAAAATTTTCCCGCGAGTTGCCATTTTTAGCCGTCTCTCAATCCTTTTGCGGTTGATTAAATATGTATCAATATTGCCATGGCAACGCAATAAATTGTTATATTTTAAATACTTGCGTCGTGGAATTATCCATGGTGTAAAAGGAATCAGCGGTAAGAACCATTAAGTGGATATAGCAATGAAAAAACTGTGTTATTTCATAAATTCGGATTGGTATTTTGATTTGCACTGGATAGATCGTGCAATCGCCGCCCGAGATGCTGGTTATGAGATTCACATCATCAGTCATTTTGTCGATGGTAAAGTGCTGAATAAATTTAAAACATTTGGTTTTAAGTGTCATAACGTTCCACTTGATGCTCAATCATTTAATGCATTAACTTTCTTTCGGGCCTTTTTTGCGTCCCGAAGGATCATCAAAGAGATTAATCCCGACCTTTTACACTGTATTACAATTAAGCCATGTCTGATCGGTGGGCTTATTTCGAAGGCAAATAATCGCCCGGTCATCGTGAGTTTTGTCGGCCTCGGGCGTGTATTTTCTTGTGATACGGGCTTGCTTAAGCTATTGCGCAATATCACTATCATGGCATATAAGTATATTGCCAGTAATAAGCGCAGTATATTTATGTTCGAACATGATAAAGATCGTAAAAAACTCGCGGGTTTTGTTGGCATTGACTACCAGCAGACTATTGTCATCGATGGCGCAGGTATCAACCCGGATATCTATAAATATTCACTGGAGCAGGAACGTGATGTTCCGGTCGTGCTGTTTGCCAGCAGAATGCTGTGGAGCAAGGGGCTCGGGGATTTAATCGAAGCCAAGAAAATTCTCGAATCCAGAAATATTCATTTTACGCTAAACGTTGCTGGGATACTTGTTGAAAACGATAAGGATGCCATTTCCCTTGCCGTCATTCAGCAATGGCATAAAGAAGGGCTGATTAACTGGTTAGGTCACAGTTCTAACGTCTGCGACTTGATCGAGGAGTCGAACATCGTGGCCCTGCCTTCGATCTATTCCGAAGGCGTCCCGCGTATTTTGCTTGAGGCTTCCTCGGTTGGCCGGGCGTGCATTGCCTACGATGTTGGCGGCTGCGATAGCCTGATCATTAATAACGATAACGGCATTATCGTGAAAAGTAACTCTCCGCAGGAGCTGGCGGATAAGCTTGAATTCTTATTAGCCAACCCCAAAGCACGAGTTGAGATGGGTATCAAAGGACGGCAACGCGTTCAGGATAAGTTTTCTAGCGGTATGATCATTAGTAAGACTCTCAAGACTTATCATGATGTGGTTCAGGGATGATATAGCGCAAGAGATTACAGCTTCATGTAAATCAAACACCTCCGAAGCGTTACATTTATTCAATGTAACTGCTCTGCAAACGCATTATTTACGTTTAATGATTGCGTGCCTCTTATTTTGAAGGTGATTGAATGTCTGATGAATCAAGTAACGTTGTTGTTTCCGTTATCATCCCCGTTCATAATGCCGCGGAGTATATTTCCGAAACGCTTAATACGGTATTAGCCCAGTCTTTAAAAGACATTGAGATTATCATTGTTAACGATAATTCAACCGATAATACTCTGGGCATTGTCGCTACAATAGCCGATGAGGACTCACGAGTCCGGATTATCACCAACCCCAGCAACGTCGGCGGGGGTGAATCACGAAATATCGGCTTACGTATAGCGACCGGCGAATACATCATTTTCCTCGATGATGATGATTATGCCGATAAAGAGATGTTAAAGAGAATGTCCGACCGGGCTACGGCCCTGCAAACGGATGTTGTTATCTGCCGATGCCAGTCAATCGATCTGCAAACCAATACTCATTCTCCCATGCCTATGTCCGCGCGTGAGGATTTACTACCTGAAAAAGAGGTCTTCTCTTCACAGGAAATTGCTGACGATTTTTTCCGGGCCTTTATATGGTGGCCGTGGGATAAGCTCTTCAGACGCGAAGCTATTCTGGCATTGGGTCTGGAGTTTCAACCGCTGAGAACTACAAACGACCTGTACTTTGTGAGTAGTTTCATGCTGTTGGCAAACCGCATCTCGCTGGTGGATGAGATCTTAATCTCTCATACGATCAACCGCGCGAAGTCGCTTTCTTCCACCAGGGCAACCTCATGGCACTGCGCGCTGGAGGCATTGACTTCGCTACGTTCGTTTATGAAAGCGCATGATTTACTGGCGTCCAGAAGTCGGGATTTTAATAATTACGCCGTTGTTTTTCTGGAGTGGAACTTAAATACGATCTCGGGCCCTTCCTTTAACCTGCTCTTCAACGATGTGAAGTCGTTCATCTTATCTTTAGAAATCGATCGTGATGACTTTTATGATGACTTTATCAAAGCTGCGCATGGCCGGATCGTTAATCAGTCAGCGGAAGAGTATATTTTTTCTCTGAAAGACAGAGTGTTGCGCGAGCTTGAACATGCACATATGTTGAATTCAACGCTGCAGGAAGAAATCACTTCGCTTAAACAGTCGACTGTATCTCAGCGAAGTGAAATTGATGTCCTGAAGATGCAGGTTAACGATAAAACCACGATTATCCACGAGCTCGAACAGCGGAATACGCGTATAGAGGGCGAGTATCAAACTCAACAACAGAAATTGCTCAGCATCGAAAATGCGTACCAGGAGCTGACTCAGCGCTATACCGATTTGGTTTCATCTTTGTCATGGAAAATGACGAAACCATTAAGGATAGTCAAAGCGATAACCGCACGAAAAAAGTCATGACGACGATAAACAGGTGATATCAACCAGCGCGCTGGTGAGGGTTATATTGCAAGGGAGGCGTTATGCCGCCTCCCTTTGATGACTTACTTATGCCTGCTCCGCAGGTTTTCCACCACATCCGTCAAATTCAGCCCCTGATCCTGCAGCAGCACCAGCAGGTGATACATCAAATCCGACGCCTCATTCTTCAGCTCGAACTGGTCATGCACCGTTGCGGCCAGCGCGGTCTCCACGCCTTCTTCTCCCACCTTCTGCGCGATACGCTTGGTTCCGCTGGCGTAAAGCTTCGCGGTATACGAACTCTCCGGGTCGGCGTGCTTACGTTCCGCCAGCAGCTGCTCCAGCTGATATAAGAACAGCCACTGATGGCCGGTTTCGCCAAAACAGCTTGAGGTGCCTTTATGGCAGGTTGGGCCAATCGGATTGACCAGCGCCAGCAGGGTATCGTTATCGCAATCCGGGGTGATGCTCACCACGTTAAGGAAATTGCCTGACGTTTCCCCCTTGGTCCACAGACGCTGTTTGGTCCGCGAATAAAAGGTCACTTTGCCGGTTTCTTCGGTTTTCGCCAGCGCATCCTGATTCATATAGCCCAGCATCAGCACTTCACCAGAAACGGCGTGCTGCACGATGACCGGCATCAGACCGTCGGTTTTTTGCCAATCCAGCTGTTCACTTAACATACCCTAATCTCCACGCCCTGTGCTGCCAGGTACGTTTTCAGTTCACCAATGTTGATAATTTGCTTGTGGAACACCGAGGCGGCCAGCGCGCCGTCGACGTTAGCGTCGCGGAAGGCTTCCAGGAAGTGTTCCATGGTGCCCGCGCCGCCGGATGCAATCAGCGGCACGCGGCACACGGCGCGCACCTTGCTTAACTGCTCCAGATCGTAGCCGTTACGCACGCCATCCTGATTCATCATATTGAGGACGATCTCGCCGGCCCCACGCTTTTGCACTTCCTGCACCCAGTCCAGGGTTTCCCACTGCGTCACCCGCGTCCGACTTTCATCGCCGGTATACTGGTTGACGTGATACTTGCCGCTCGCGGCGTCAAACCAGGTATCAATGCCCACCACAATACACTGCACGCCGAACCGATCGGCCAGGCGGGTAATCAGCGTGGGATCCGCCAGGGCAGGGGAGTTGATGGAGATTTTATCCGCGCCGAAGGAGAGGATTTGCGCCGCATCGTCCAGCGACTTAATACCGCCGGCGACGCAGAATGGAATGTCGATCACTTCCGCGACCCGCGACACCCAGCTTTTATCCACCACGCGGCCGTCGCTGGAGGCGGTGATATCGTAGAACACCAGCTCATCCGCGCCTTCGTCGGCATAGCGTTTAGCCAGCGGGACGATATCGCCGATGATTTCGTGATTACGGAACTGCACGCCTTTCACTACCTGGCCGTCGCGAACGTCAAGACAGGGGATTATCCGTTTTGCCAGCATTGAATGGCCTCCGTTACGTTGAATTTACCTTCCAGCAGCGCCCGGCCGACAATTACCCCGCGCACTCCGATTCCGCGCAGCGCGGCGATATCATGCAGATCGCCAATGCCGCCGGAGGACTGAAACGCGACCTGCGGATAGCGGGCGCAGACTTCTTCATACAGTGAGACGTTAGACCCAGCCAGCGTCCCGTCGCGGGAAATATCGGTACACAGCACGTGCTGCAGGCCGACGGACTGATAGCTCTCCACCAGTTCTTCCAGGGTTACGCCGGAGTTCTCCTGCCAGCCGCTGACCGCCACCTGCTTGCGGCCTTCCGCGTCGATCCGTACGTCAAGCGCCAGCACCAGATGCTGCGGGCCAAAACGTGTAAACCAGCCTTTCACCACTTCCGGCGACTTCACCGCCGTCGAACCCACCACCACGCGCGCCACGCCCGCTTCAAGCAGGGCGGCCACGTCTTCTTCCGTCCGCACGCCGCCGCCAACCTGCACCGGCACATTGACGCCGGCAACCAGGGTTTTTAGCAGCGGGATTTGACGCTTAGCCGGATCTTTCGCCCCGGTCAGGTCGACCAGGTGCAGCACTTCGGCCCCTTGGGCGGCATAGGATTGCAGGCGCGGCAGCGGGTCGTTGCCGTAGTCGCGCTGCTGGCCGTAATCGCCCTGATGGAGACGGACGACCGTACCGTCAATTAAATCTAAAGCAGGAATGATCATCACATCTCCAGGAAGTTTTTCAGCAGCTGCGCCCCGGCGCTACCGGAGCGTTCAGGGTGGAACTGGACGCCAAAAAAGTTATCTTTCTGCACCGCCGCGGTGAAGGCCTCGCCGTAGCTGCACTGGGCGATGGTATTGACGTTGACCGGCATCGCGTAGCTGTGGACGAAGTAAAAATACGCCCCGTCTTCAATGCCGCGAAACAGACGATCGCCCGCTTTGGCATACACCTGGTTCCAGCCCATATGCGGCAGCGGCAGGCCGTGGTCGGTCATTTTCGGCACGTCCTGCTCGATAATGCCCAGCAGGTCGACGCCGTTGTTCTCTTCGCTGCGTTTTCCCAGCAGCTGCATGCCGAGGCAAATGCCCAGCACCGGCTGGGTACAGGCTTTAATCAGTTCGATTAACTCGCGCTCGCGCAGCTGGTCCATCGCCGCCTGCGCCGTCCCCACCCCCGGCAGAAACAGCTTATCGGCGCGCAGCACCACATCCGGGTCGCGGCTGACCTGCGGCTCATAGCCGTGGCGGCTCACCGCGGATTTCACCGAATTGAGGTTGGCGCAGCCGGTATCGAGGATCACCACGTTCATCAGAGTACCCCTTTCGAAGACGGCAGCGTGTCGCCCTGGACGCGAATCGCCTGGCGTAGCGTGCGGCCGAAGGCCTTAAACAGGCTCTCTACGCGGTGGTGGTCGTTTTTGCCCTTGGTTTTCAGGTGCAGAGTGACCGCCATGGTATAGGAGAGCGAGCGGAAGAAGTGTTCCACCATTTCGGTGCTCAGATCGCCAACGCGCTGATAGGTAAAGTCGGCTTTATATTCGAGGTGCGGGCGGCCGGAGATATCCAGCGCGCAGCGGGCCAGACATTCGTCCATCGGCAGCACAAAGCCGAAACGGCCAATGCCGCGCTTATCGCCGAGCGCCAGCTTCAGCGCTTCGCCGAGCGCCAGCCCGGTATCTTCCACGGTGTGGTGATCGTCGATATACAGATCGCCACCAACGTTAACCTCCAGACGGAAGCCGCCGTGGGTAGCGATTTGGTCCAGCATATGATCGAAGAAGCCGACGCCGGTGGAGATTTTGCTGCCGCCTTCGCGGTCCAGCCACACTTTCACATCCACCTGGGTCTCTTTAGTGATGCGCTCAACGTGGGCGTAGCGGTCGCGGCGGGTTAGCTGTTCGCAAATGGTCGGCCAGTCCAGCTTTTCGCGGTCATAGCGCAGGCCGGTAATGCCCATGTTATCCGCCAGCTGAATGTCGGTCGCACGGTCGCCAATCACGTAGCTGTGGGCGGTGTCCATCACCCCTTGTTCCAGCCACGGCAGCACCAGTCTGGTTTTCGGCTTGCGGCAGTCGCAGTTATCCGCCGGGAGATGCGGGCAAATCAGCACTTCGTCAAAGTTGACGCCCTGGGAGGCGAATATTTGCATCATCAGGTTGTGCGGGCCGTCGAACTCGTCCTGCGGCAGGCTGGCGGTTCCCAACCCATCCTGGTTGGTGATCATCACCAGCTTATACCCTTCCTGCTGCAGCTTGAGCAGGGCCGGGATCACCTGCGGCTCAAAGGCCAGCTTATCGAAGCGATCTACCTGAAAATCAACCGGTGGCTCGGAAATCAGCGTACCGTCACGGTCAATAAAGAGAAACTTCTGGGTCATACATTCTCCGCAGTCAAAGCGTCAATGACGCGCTGGCTCTCTGCACGGGTACCGATAGTGATACGCAAACAGCCGCTTAATGAAGGTTGTTTATTCTGGTCACGTAAGATAATGCCCTGATCCCACAAAGATTTAAACACCGCGCTGGAGGCGGTGATCCGCGCCAGAACGTAGTTGCTCTCGGAGTCGAACACCTCTTCAACGCAGGCGATGCCGCGCAGCTGGCTCACCAGATAATCGCGTTCGGCGAGGATCTGCGCCACGCGCGCCCGCATGGCGGCAAGGCCTTCCGCGCTGAGCGCCTGGGCGGCGATATCGGCCACCGGCGTGGAGAGCGGATAAGGCGCGATAACCTTCATCAGCACGTTAATCACCTCGGCGTTGGCGAGGGTAAAACCGCAGCGCAGTCCGGCCAGGGCGAAGGCCTTGGAGAGGGTACGCAGAATCACCAGGTGCGGATACTCGTTCAGCCAGGCCGCCAGCGTGGCCTGCGGGCAGAATTCGATATAGGCTTCATCCGCGACCACGATGGCTTTACCGCGCGTCATCTCCAGCAGGGTGCGAAAATCTTTCGGGTTGATAATCTGCCCGGTCGGGTTATTCGGGCTGCAGACGAAAACCACTTTCACGCCGTCGAGATTAGCCGCGATGCCCGGCAGATCTAACTGCCAGTCGGCGAGCGTCGGCACCGTACGGCAGGTCACGCCGATAGTTTCGGCGCTGACGCTGTACATGCCGTAGGTCGGTGGGCAATAGAGCACCGCGTCCTGGCCCGGCTCGCAGAACGCGCGGATCAGCAGTTCAATGCCTTCGTCGGCGCCGCGACTGACCAGCACCTGCTCCGGCTTGACGCCCGCATACTGTGCGTAGCGTTCAATGACCGCTTTCGGCTGCGGTTCCGGGTAACGGTTCATCGTCTGCTCGGTCAGCTGGAACTCTACCGCGGTAGGGAATTCGTTGGCGTTCAGCCAGACGTCGCCTTTACCCCCCAGACGGCGAGCTGATTGATACGGCGTCAGCGCGCGGACGTTGGCGCGGGCTAAATCTTCAATGCTCATGCTTGCTCCTTAAGGGCTGCGACGCGCAGCGTAACGGCGTTTTTGTGGGCGTCCAGGCGCTCGGCGGCGGCCAGAATTTCAATCGTTGATGCGAGGGCGGCAAACCCGTCACGCGACAGCTCCTGCACGGTCATACGTTTCTGGAAATCCGCCAGGCCGAGGCTGGAGCAGGTCGCGGTGTAGCCGTAGGTCGGCAACACGTGGTTGGTGCCGGAGGCGTAATCGCCGGCGGATTCCGGCGACCAGTCGCCGAGGAATACCGAACCGGCGCTGGTGATACCGTCTACCAGCTCGCGGGCGTTACGGGTCTGAATAATCAGGTGCTCCGGGCCGTACTGGTTGGAAATCGCCACGCACTGGGCGATATCGCGCGCCACGATGATGCGGCTGGCGGAGAGCGCCCCGCGGGCGGTTTCCGCCCGGGACAGCGCGGCCAGCTGGCGCTCAACGGCTTGCGCGACGCGGGTGGCCATATCGCTATCCGGCGTCAGCAGGATCACCTGCGAATCCGGGCCGTGCTCGGCCTGGGAAAGCAGGTCGGACGCGACGAAATCCGGGGTGGCGCCGCTGTCGGCGATCACCAGCACTTCCGACGGTCCGGCGGGCATATCGATAGCCGCACCGTCAAGACGCTGGCTCACCTGGCGCTTGGCTTCGGTCACGAAGGCGTTGCCCGGGCCAAAGATTTTATCGACCTTCGCCACCGATTCGGTGCCGAACGCCAGGGCGGCAATCGCCTGCGCGCCGCCGACGTTAAAGATATTGCGCACGCCGCACAGCTGGGCGGCATAGAGGATTTCATCAGCAATCGGCGGCGGCGAGCACAGCACCACCTGCTGGCAGCCGGCGATGCGTGCTGGCGTTGCGAGCATCAGCACCGTTGAGAACAGCGGCGCCGAGCCGCCGGGAATATATAAGCCGACGGAGGCGATAGGGCGGGTCACCTGCTGGCAGCGCACGCCCGGCAGGGTTTCAACATCCACGGCCTGCAGCTGCTGCGCGTTGTGGAAGGTTTCGATATTTTTGACCGCTACGGCCATCGCCTGCTTGAGCTCGTCGCTCAGGCGCGCGCCGGCGGCGGCAATCTCTTCGTCGCTGACCTTCAACGCCTTGACGTCGGTTTTGTCGAACTTCGCGCTATATTCACGCAGAGCCGCATCGCCATTGTCTTTGACGTTATTGAGGATCTCCGACACCGTCTTGCTGATGCTCTCGGAGGCGGAAATGGCCGGGCGCATTAAGAGTTGTTGCTGTTGTTCAGCGCTACAGCCGTTCCAGTCGATAATTGTGTTGAAGCTCATGGTTGATTCCCCTGTTTATCCCGTGACCGACCCGCCGGATTACTCCATCATCTTCTCAATCGGCAGGACCAGAATGGAGCTGGCGCCCAGCGCTTTCAGTTTTTCCATGGTTTCCCAGAACAGGGTTTCGCTGCTCACCATGTGCATTGCCACGCGCTGCTTGTCGCCGGCCAGCGGCAGAATGGTCGGGCGCTCGGCGCCGGGCAGCAGGGCGATCACTTCTTCCAGGCGTTCGGTCGGCGCGTGCATCATGATGTATTTTGATTCGCGGGCCTGAATCACCCCCTGAATACGGGTCAGCAGGCGGTCGATCAGCTGCTGTTTGCTATCGGCCATCTCGCCGTCGCGCTGGATCAGGCAGGCTTTGGAGCGGAACATCACTTCCACTTCGCGCAGGCCGTTCGCTTCCAGAGTCGCCCCGGTTGAGACCAGGTCGCAAATCGCGTCGGCCAGACCGGCGCGCGGGGCCACTTCAACCGAGCCGTTCAGCAGGCAGGATTTGAACGAGATGCCTTTCTGGTCAAGGTAGCGCTTCAGCAGATGCGGGTAGGAGGTGGCGATGCGTTTGCCGTCCAGTGCCGCCGGGCCGTCCCAGGGTTCATCCGCCGGGGTCGCCAGCGACAGGCGGCAGCCGCCGAAGTCGAGACGACGCAGGGTGAAGTAGCGCGGGTCTTCGCCCTGAGCGCGGCGGCTCAGCAGCTCTTCCTCCAGCACGTTTTCGCCGATAATCCCCAAATCGACCACGCCGTCCATGATAAGGCCCGGAATATCGTCATCACGCACGCGCAGAATATCGATGGGCATATTTTCCGCCAGCGCGATCAGGCGCTGGGTGTGGAGATTCACTTTGATGCCGCAGCGGCTGAGTAATTCGCGTGAATCTTCGCTTAAACGCCCTGATTTCTGAATAGCTATGCGTAAACGGCTGTTGTCTAACATTCTTATTTTCCTCTGTAACCCTGTCTGAATCTGTCCGAATTCGGTCCAAAAAAAAGCCCCCGGAAGCGAATCTTCCGGGGGCTCTCTTTGCGTTCATGCACCACTGGAAGATCCAAACGTCTTCCAGCACACATCGCCTGAAAGACTAGTCAGGATGATGGTGATGATGGTGGTTTTTAAATTGAACGCTGTTCATAAAATTCTCTGTGAATGACTATGCATTTGATGCCTTTTAACCTAAACCACTTTACTCGCATAAAGCAAGGGCTTTTTTCTATCATTAATTCATTTCATATTGACCGAAGAAATTGTCAGTTGCCGCCAGCTGGCGTAGCCTTAAGTCAGCACAGCGAAAAGTCAGGAGCAAGGGGATGAAAAAGGTCGCGATTGTAGGTTTAGGATGGCTGGGTATGCCGCTTGCGCTGTCGTTGATGTCGCGGGGATGGCAGGTGACCGGCAGTAAGACCACGCAGGATGGCGTGGAGGCGGCGCGGATGTGCGGCATCGACAGCTATCCGCTGCGACTGGAGCCGCAGCTGGTCTGCGACACCGAGGATCTGGATGCCTTAATGAACGTCGACGCGCTGGTGATTACTTTACCGGCGCGGCGGACCGGTCCCGGAGAGGAGTTTTACCTTCAGGCGGTACAGGAAATCGTTGATACCGCGCTGGCGCATCACGTGCCGCGCATCATATTCACCAGCTCAACGTCGGTTTACGGCAACGCCAGCGGCACGTTGAAAGAGAACTCCCCCCTTAATCCGCAAACCGCCAGCGGACGGGTGCTGAAAGAGCTGGAGGACTGGCTGCATAACCTTCCAGGCACCTCGGTGGACATTCTGCGCCTCGCCGGGCTGGTGGGGCCGTCCCGTCATCCGGGGCGCTTCTTTGCCGGGAAATCCGCGCCGGACGGCCAGCACGGCGTCAACCTGGTGCATCTCCAGGATGTGATCGCCGCGATCGAACTGTTATTGCAGGCTCCGAAAGGCGGGCGCATCTATAATATATGTGCGCCTAAGCATCCCGCGCGCGGCGTCTTTTATCCGCAGATGGCCCGCGAGCTTGGGCTTCCCGTCCCCGTATTCTCTGATAACCCGGAGAACGGTAGCGGCAAGATCGTGGATGGCAGCCGTATTTGCAACGAACTGGGGTTTGAGTATCAGTACCCCGATCCGCTGGTGATGCCGATGGAGTAATGCGCCAGCGGTGAATCGCGTACCGTAAGGGGGAGCGATGAAACCACTGCTGGATGTGCTCGTCATCCTTGATGCCCTCGATAAAGAGGGCAGCTTTGCCGCCGCCTCGGCGAAGCTCTATAAAACGCCCTCGGCGCTGAGCTATACCATTCATAAGTTGGAAAGCGATCTCAATATTCAACTTCTCGACCGCAGCGGTCACCGGGCGCGCTTTACCCGTACCGGGCAGATGCTGCTGGAAAAGGGGCGCGACGTGCTGCACACCGCCCGCGAACTGGAAAAGCAGGCCGTCAGGCTGCATCAGGGCTGGGAAAATACGCTGATACTCAACGTCGACGCCACCTTTCCGTTCCCGCTGCTGGCCCCGTCGATCGCGGCGTTTTATCGCCAGCATCACGCCACCCGCCTTGAATTCCGCCGCGATACCCCAGGCGCAAACTGGCAGATGCTGATGGAAGGGCGGGCGGATCTTCTGCTGGGCGTACTGGGCGACCCGCCGGCGCTCAGCAGCTGTGCCTCTGTTTTGCTGGGAGAGGTGGCGCAGGCGTTTGTTGTTGCGCCCCAGCATCCGCTTGCGCAGATTGCCGGTCCGCTGGGATGGCGGACGCTGCGCCGCCATCGGGCGATTACCACCGACGGCGCGTGGCCGCAGGCCGACGGCCAGGAGAGCCTGACGGTATTCGATCTTCCCGCCCAGCTGATGCTGCTGTGCGCCGGGCTGGGCTGGAGTTATTTACCGCTATTTCAGGTGCAGGCATTAATCGCCCGCGGCGAGCTACTCATAATAAAAACGACGGTCCCCGAACCGGTCAATCGCGCATGGATAGGCTGGAATGAAGACGTTTGCGGGCAGGCGGGAGAGTGGTGGCGAAAGGAGATATTAGCAAATAGTGCTATCCATCAGGTCTATAATACTAAAATCGTATGAATATTAATCTGTTAGAGAATCACCGGGATTATTAAGCCTTGTAACATCTTGTCATCGGGCCAGCAGTTGTTGCAAAATACGCGTCCTGAAAATCAGAAACTGGCCGACGCTTTTTTAAAGTGTCGGTTATTTTTTTGGTTGAAAGACACATCATTCAATACCAAGAGGCCGGGCTTCGTACCGGATAGATATTTACTAAAAACCGACAGTGGTTGTCGCTGAGGAATACAAAGAAATGGGGCAATTTTTTGCTTACGCGCTGGCGTTCACCGTAAAAGGGGATAACTATGTCGCATAACGCTACTCCAAAAACCTCTCGCGTGGAATTACGTAAAACGCTTACGTTAATTCCGGTTGTCATGATGGGCCTGGCCTATATGCAGCCGATGACGCTGTTCGATACGTTTGGTATCGTCTCTGGATTGACTGATGGTCACGTTGCGACGGCTTACGCCTTCGCGCTGATCGCCATTCTTTTCACGGCGCTGAGCTACGGTAAACTGGTTCGCCGTTTCCCGTCGGCGGGTTCCGCTTATACCTACGCGCAGAAATCCATTAGCCCGGCCGTTGGCTTTATGGTGGGCTGGTCATCGCTGCTGGACTACCTGTTCATGCCGATGATCAACATTCTGCTGGCCAAAATTTACTTTGAAGCGCTGGTGCCTTCTATTCCATCGTGGATCTTCGTTGTCGCGCTGGTGGCCTTTATGACCATCTCCAACCTGCGCAGCATCAAGACCGTGGCGAACTTCAATACCCTGATCGTTATCCTGCAGATGGGCATCGTGGCGGTGATTGTTGGCCTGATTATCTACGGCGTTATGCACGGCGAAGGCGCGGGCACGCTGACCAGCACCCGTCCGTTCTGGTCTGAAGGCGCGCACGTGGTGCCGATGATTACCGGCGCGACCATCCTGTGCTTCTCGTTCCTCGGCTTCGACGGCATCTCTTCGCTGTCTGAAGAGACCAAAGACGCGGAGCGCGTGATCCCGAAGGCTATCTTCCTGACCGCGCTGATTGGCGGCCTGATCTTTATCGGCGCTTCCTACTTCCTGCAACTGTACTTCCCGGACATCTCGCGCTTTAAAGATCCGGACGCTTCGCAGCCTGAAATCATGCTGTACGTAGCGGGCAAAACCTTCCAGTGGGGCGTGCTGATTTTCTCCAGCGTTACCGTGCTGGCATCCGGCATGGCCGCGCATGCGGGCGTTTCCCGTCTGATGTACGTGATGGGCCGCGACGGCGTGTTCCCGACGCGTTTCTTCGGCTACGTGCATCCGAAATGGCGTACTCCGGCGTGGAACGTGCTGCTGGTTGGCGCGATTGCGCTGCTGGCGATTAAATTCGACCTCGTCACGGCGACAGCGTTGATTAACTTCGGCGCGCTGGTGGCGTTCACCTTCGTTAACCTGTCGGTGATCTCCCAGTTCTGGATCCGTGAAAAGCGCAACAAAACGCTGAAAGACCACTTCAACTATCTGATTCTGCCGGTGTGCGGCGCGCTGACCGTCGGCGCACTGTGGATCAACCTCGAAGAGAGCTCCATGGTTCTCGGCCTGATCTGGGGCGGTATTGGTCTGGTCTACCTGGCCTGCGTGACTAAAAGCTTCCGCAACCCGGTACCGCAGTACGAAGACGTCGCGTAATCACGTTTGATGATGTGAAAAGCCGGAGGGAAATGAACTGACCCCATAATGTTGGACAGTTTGTTTTAAGCGGTTATATGGGCCTGGGTTCGGTACTCTACTGGACTCA
>ENA-OWOG01000080-OWOG01000080.1-gut-metagenome-genome-assembly--contig:-NODE-80-length-57940-cov-5.221316_pt1 | contig 57940 bp, 46 predicted proteins | sample MGYA00248249_ERZ651793 | MGnify/ENA primary metagenome ERZ651793 (study PRJEB26908, sample SAMEA4031700) | gut metagenome | biome: gut; feature: normal infant; material: stool | place: China | collected 2015 ... | reverse complement strand
CTCCGCCCCTCTGCGCCTTCGCTTTCTTCTGCTTGACCAGCTCGGCGCGCTCCTCTCGGATGCGCTCCAGCAGGACGCTCGACGGCTCGTCATCCGGATCCTGCGGGACGAGTCTGCCCTCGACGGCCTGCTGGAGAACGGACGCACGGAGCTTCGCCGCGATGGGCGTTACTTTCAGCTCACTCATGCGTTTTCCTCCGTATCGTTGTTGATGACGCTCATGATTTGAACAAGCAGATTGTCTATCTGAGTTTCTATGCGCTGCCTGTCAGTCCGGTATTTGTCGATCAGCTGGTCAGGCGGCAGAATCTCTTCCTCCTCATGCGGATATCCGCACTTATCGAGACGATAGTTGCCTGCTACGAGTTCGTCCACCGTGTATTTCTTCGCCTTCCAAGCGCCTTCCACATCTGGGTCGGCTATCTCGACACGGTTGCCCCACCACTCGTCCACGGGCTGGAAATGCTGCGGCAGAAGGGGACGGGTTTTGGAGAAATGCTTATAGCCTTCAGGCTTGTCGAACCGGTAGAACCATGTCTCTTGGGTGGAGCCGGTTTTATCGAAGAACAGGATATTCGTGTCAATACTGGTGTAGGGAGAAAATACGCTTTCCGGCAAGCGTATGACGGTGTGCAAATTGCATTGTCTGAACAGAAGCTTTTTGATGGCGATACGGGTGCTGTCCTCGCCTTCAAGGAAACCGTTCGGGAGGACGACGCCTGCCCGTCCGTTGATGCGCAGGCGGGTGATGATGTACGACATGAACAGGTCCGCCGTCTCAGAGCTGCGCAGATCGGCCGGGAACGCGGCCTTGTCCGCTTCGGTGGCGATTCCTCCGTAGGGAGGATTCATGACGATGCAGTCCACGCAGTCCTCGTCCTCATAATCAAGCAGGCGCTTGCGGTCAAGGGAATCGCCGTAGGTGATGTTGGGAAGGGCGATGTCGTGGAGCAGGAGATTGGTGACGCCGAGCATGTACGGCAGCGGCTTGAATTCCTGGCCGATCAGACTGTTCTGCAATGATTCCATGGCCTTGGTATCACCCGGCTGCACCTGTTTCTCCAAGTGTCGGAGGGAATCGACCAAAAAGCCAGCAGTGCCGCAGGCGAAGTCTCCCACCGTTTCGCCCAGTTTGGGATCCACATGCTTGACTGCGAACGAGGTCACGGCCCTTGGCGTATAGAATTCACCTGCTTTGCCTGCGGCCTGGAGCGACTTCAATAGGGTCTCGTAGATGTCGTTGAATTCGTGGGTTTCGTCGGCGTCGGAAAAATCCACTTCGTCGAACAGGTTGAGCACCATGCGCAGCTGGATGCCGTTGGCGGCATAGTTATGGCTGCGGTTCATAAATTCCTTGACGAGCAGAGCCCGTGGTGTATCACTTGGGAATGGGATAGCGCGCATGCCGTTTTCGTCTTCGATGGATTCGCCTCGCAAGGCCGGAAACAGCTGGTTGTTCACAAAGTCAATGAGCTCATCGCCTGTGCGTTGATCCTTCAGAGAGGCTCCAGTCGCCCAGTCTCTCCAGCGGTAGCCTTCAGGGATGACAGGCTGGTAGTCGTCATCAAGTTCGGCCTCTTCTTCTTTGTAATCAAAGATTTTGAGGAACAGAATCCAAACGATTTGAGAGAGTCGCTGCGCGGTTCCGTCGATGCCGGGATCCGGACGCATGATGTCTTCCAGGCGTTTGATCAGGGATGTAAGGCTCATGAATCATTCCTCTTCATACAGGGCGTTTTCCAATTCGCCCAGCAAATCGTGATATTTGTTCTTACCACCCAATGCCTTGACGGCTTTGAGCTTCGTATAGCCGGCCGTCCTGAACTGTGGCAGGGTAAAAATGTCGAGGTCCCGCAAAGGCGCGAATCCGGAGACCGCGTAGGCGTCGACAAGCAATCGGAGCAGCTCACGCTGCTCATCGTTGAAACGGTCCTGGTCGATGAATCGTCGCACGCAGGCCAGTCTTGCCCTGTGGTCACGGCTCATTGGCGGATCCACCTCGTATGCCAGGCATAGGATGATGTCGAACGGGTCCACATCGTATCCATAGCGTATGCGGAAGCTTTCGCTCCAATCAGTCTCCAGAAGGAGGTTCTGGGCAAACGTCGCCTTTGCATGGTTGTTGGCCCATGCTTGGCGGAAAGCATCTGCGCTGGGGTATTGGCCCAGGATGTTGTTGCGCACGCATGAGTTCAGGTTCTGTTCGACCAGATTACCGTCTGCGTCAAGATATTTGACGGTCTCACCGACTATTTCCACATCCACGCCAGAAACGCGCGCCACTCTGCGATTCTCGGGCGGAATTGGCGGTGTTTTTGGTGCGGTCGGTTTGATTGGCGGCTTAGGGATCGGAGCGTTCGGTGGAACGGTGAGTACGTCCACGGGGTCGCCGTCGAATGAGGGGTCTTTGAATTTCAGGTAATTGCTGCGAAAATCGAGGATGGTGAAGTACATCTTGCTTCTGCCCTCACCGTCTACGGTGTAATGATCGACTACACGGGTGCCTCGGCCAATTATCTGCTTGAATTCGGTCATCGAGCCGATTGAACGATCAAGGACGATCAGCTCGCAGGTCTTCGAGTTCACGCCGGTTGACATGAGCTGGCTTGTCACGGCGATGACGGGGTATTTGCATCTGTTCGTCGTGAACTCGTCCAGTCTTGCCTCGTTATCGGGCTCGCCTGAGACGATGCATGTCACGTATCGGGAGTCCTCGGCCACGAGGTCCGAGTTCTCGTTTTCCAAGAGCCGTTGCATCGCATGGGCATGTTCGATGTTTTCGCAGAACACGATGGTCTTTGCGTACCGCATATCGTTGGTTTTCAAATACTCGCTGATACGTTTGGCAACGAGCTCCCGGCGTTCCTGGACGATGATGTTACGGTCGAATTCCTTTTGCTCGTAACGACGTATCTCGATCGGGTTGCCGTCCACGTCCGTGGTTCCCTCCGGAGGCAGATAACCATCGCGATCGATATCCAGTTCCGGAACCACAACTTTGTAGGGCGCGAGGAACCCGTCTTCGATTCCCTGCTTGAGTGAATACGTGTAGATGGGTTCGCCGAAGTAGGCAATGTTGCTTTTGTTCGGATCCGAATCATCCCTTGGAGTGGCGGTCAAGCCTATCTGCGTGGCCGAGTCGAAATAGTCGAGGATGTCATGCCAGTTGGAAGTGCGGTCCGCGGAGCTGCGGTGGCATTCGTCCACTACGATCAAGTCGAAGAAATCACGCGGGAATTTCTTGTAGTGACGGTTGATCTGGCCGTTTTGCGCGGTAATGAACTGCTGGTAGATGCCTAGGTAGACGGAGTGCGCGTAATCGGGCTTTGCGTTTTCGAATTTGACCATGTTGTCTTCGAACGGTGCGAAATCGCCATGCATGGTCTGGTTGACCAGATTGTTGCGATCCGCGAGGAACAGCACGCGCTTTTTCAGTCCGCTTTTCCAGAAGCGCCAGATAAGTTGAAACGCCATATACGTTTTGCCCGTGCCGGTCGCGCAGACGATGAGAATCTTCCGCTGGCCCTTGAGGACGGCCTGAGTGGTCTTGTTGATAATGATGCGCTGATAATAGCGAGGCGTGATTTTGCTGCTGAGAGACGTGTAATAGGGGTACGTGTACTCGTCCACCATACTCTGCGTCATTCCGCTCTCCTGCACGAAACGCTGCCACAACTCGTCCGGTCTTGGGAAATCCGTCATCTTCAGATTCCGGTTGAGACCGGAAACCATGTCACGCTCAATCAGGTCGTCCCCATTGGTCGCATAGGCGAATGGGACCGATAAGAGATTCGCGTAATCGATCGCCTGCTGGTAGCCTTCATCGGCCAAATGATCACGTCCCTTGGCCTCGACGACCGCCAACGGAATGTTTTGATGGAACAGCAGCAGATAATCGAGTTTCTTTGGTTTTACACGATGCGCGATACCGTATTCATCCACCGTGATTCGTCCGTCATTGACGTAGTACTCCATGACAATGCGATCTTGGCCAGGCCAGCGGGCCTCAAGAATCGGCGTTATGTAAACTTTCTTGGTGTTCTCCTCGTTGCGCAGTTGCTCTGCGATATCGTCCGGGCTCAATGGCTTAACGCCCGTGATTTTGCTCAGAGCGTCTTCCATGGGTGATTCACTCATCTTCGTCTCCGCAGTACTGTTCCACCCATTCATGGATTACGTTCGCTACCGTGGTCTCGCGGTCAGCGGCATATTTCTTCAACCGTTTCTTATCCTCAGTGGTCAATGACAAGCTCAGCGTCGTCCGAACTCCTTTGTCAGGCATAAGCATCTCCTACGTAAATGATTATTTGAGCATTTGTCTGATTCTACAACGTGGGATTTGTCTACCGTGTTGATGACCAGTCTCGCGCATCAACAATGCAGAACGCCCACTTTCCCACAACCTACCAACCTACCGACCTACTCGTTGGAATCATTGGGATCCGGCCGCCTACCGAGCTGGCTTACTGACCTACCTGCGGAAATCCAAGGTAGGTCGGGTAGGTCAGGCTGGTAGGTCGCAGAAACCCTTGCGGCAGTAGTGGGTAGGCGGGTAGGTCGGTAGGCCGTTCAGGCAAGTGAATACCAGCGCCCCACCTTTCATGCCTTTCCTGTGTCTGATCTTCCCCGAAGCCATCAGGTTCTCCAGAGCGGCGTCCAAACTGGCCTTCTGCCTTTTGGACAGGGAGCGGGTCAGCTCTCCTTTGGGAACGGATGGTTTCAGCGAGTTGGACAACACCTCCATGATGCGTTCCTCGGTGGCGAGCTGGGAACGCATGTCGACCTGCTCGCGGACCAGCTCGTCCTCCTCCCTGTAGTCCGCTCGACGTTTGAGGTTCTCGTTCCTGTACTCGCGCAGGCCCTCCTCGTAGCATCGACGCGAGTATCGCATCATCATGCCCGCGAGCTCCCAGTCCTCCTGCATGATATCGGACGACGGCGGGTCTTCGAGCAGGCGGAAGGCCGCCGACAGTTTGGCGCGCAGGAACATGCCGTGGGCCCGGCGCGGATCACCGCCATGCTCCCTGTTGACCCGTACCTTGTCGGCTCTCATCTCGGCTACCGCCATCGGCGGCAGACGCATGGGGCGCATCTTCAGATGGCTGGAATCCGGCGTGGAGTCATTGGCCTTTGCGTAGCCGCCGCACTCGTAGAGCCGGTTCATCTGCTCGATGGGATAGTCCGCGGGCAGCAGACCGGTGTCATAGGGGAACCTCGTCAATGACGACAGCGCGACCGGATCCTCGTCGAGGGCGCGGACGTTGAGCCTGTCGCTGTACGCGGAGACGTACAGGAACCGCTGCTGGAACCCCACGCCGACGCCGGCCTCGAACATGCCCATCATCGACGGCTGGGCGGAGATCACCACGGCCGTCCTGTACCCGTGTTCCGGGATGGTCACGGACGGTTCCCTGTTCTTGGTGTAGTCGCCGATCTGCTGGCCGGAGAACAGCGACAGCACCTCCGCCTGGAGGTTGCTTTCCTTCGCGCTCGACAGCGCCTTGAAATTGGACGCCTCGGAATACCTGATCATGGCGCGGGGAGTCTTGCACTCCAGTCTGAACCTGCCATCCTCCTGCACACGCTGGCCGAATAACGCGCTGATGGCCTGCCCGCTGGCCACGCTGGTCACCGGGGCGTCACGAATGTCCGGCACCAGCGCCTTCGCGGCTCCGAAGGCCGCGTCCTTGCCCGAACCCGGATTGCCGAGGATCACCACGCCGAAGTTCAACGATCCGTAATCCGCGCCGATGGTGGGCGGCAGCACCACATGTGGCGGCGTCGCCACGATGATGCGGCAGAGCGTCACGGCAAGCACCGCATAGGGGGAAACAAACCTGCTTACCGCATAATCTTTGATCTGTTGCAGGCTCTCCCTCGAGTTCCAGAATTCGTCGTCGGGGAACGACGCGTTGTCATCGGATTCCGGATTGTACGGGATGTTCCCCGCGGTTCTCGCTATGCCGTCTCCGATGAATTCGCCCCTCTCCGGGCGTACGTCGCTATAATCAATCATTGTAAGGTTCCTTTTGTCTCGCGCCGGTTTTCAAGCAGCAGCGCGTACGGACATGGGTTCTTTGAGGTCGCGTCAATTCCCGTTAACGCGACCTTCATTCGTCTTGAGGCACTTTGCCAGGAAACGATATCGATCTTCGATTGTTTCTCGGGCAAAGAGCGAAAAAACCGGATAAGTGGCCTCATATCGGACCAACAACTATCGCGTCTTCGTCTGTGCATGATCCTCGATCCAGTTCTGCACGTCGCTCCACTTGTAAAGCACTATGCGTGGCGAAGGCTTGTAGAACTTAGGCCCCTTGCCCGTATAGCGAAGCTGAGCAAGGTTTCCCTTGGTCATGCCCGGCAAGCGGGACACCACTTCATCATCGCTGATATACGGTTCCGATCCAATTACAGATGCATTCATCGCAGGCTCCTTTCAATTGACTTGCCTATTTGATGACAGACTTGCCATTGCCGTGATTGTAACATATAATTGCCTCTATGTTGTCAATATGACTATTGCAAAGTGATTATCGATCATGTAATACTTGCTGCCATGAGCACAGAAGAGGCGAACCCGCCATACGAAGACGCAACCTATGCCCTCAACGTAGACAAATGGAAATTCATCGTCTTCACAGATTGGGATCGCATGGACCGAACGGCATTCGTCTCCATTGCTCCGGGAATCGCCGTCAGAGCCGATTACTGCATCCGCGCGATGGAAGATCGCATCGGAAAATACGACATCCGCCTGCACATGGGATACAGCGAGGAAGAGCAGCGCATCGTGCTGCGGAACTGCGAGATCGGCACCTCACGCGAACTTAAAATCAGGGACATCGCACGACTGCCCATCGAGCAGATCATTCGCTCCTACCATCCCCCGCTGTGGTTCTACGAGATCACGGAAACCGAAACCAACATCTTTGGGCCGCTGCCAAACTGGGAACATAACGTGCTGAACAACATTGATTTTCCCACGCTCCGCAAACAGGGGCCTACACCAGATACCTTGAAATGGGCCTCACGAGTCTATTCGGTTACTCAGCTCAACAAGGGCCCCGCAACGAAACGATTGACGGAAGTCTTCGGCATTCCCCTGCGGACGGCCTCACATTGGCTGACGCTCATGAAAGAGCGCGTTCCCGAATCGGTTTCCATGAGGCTCCCGTCACCCCTCATCGTTCACGACGAAACCGAGTCTGACACACCTTCCGGCATCTCTCTGAAGAAGCTTCTGGAATAGGCACTGTCTCCTTCGGTGATGTCGGAGGAGACAACCAATCATGCCCATATATTCCTACAACACCAAGTCCGGCGACAAACTGTATCGAGTGAGTTACCGCGATCCGAATCATATTCAGCGCACCAAGCGCGGTTTTCGGCGGCGAAAAGACGCGCAGGATTATCTGGCTCGCATGACGACATATATCGCAGATAACGATTACATCGACCCGAATGCCGGTAAAACGTTGGTCCGCCAATTCGCAGACACTTGGCTGAAAGGCAAGAAAAACGTCGTCAAGCCCAAGTACTACGGCGATCTTGAATGCTCATGGAGAGTGCATGTACGCGATGCCTGGGGAGACCGGGAGATCGCTTCCATCAGGCATAGCGAGATTCAGACTTGGGTCAGCGAACTTGCTCAACAGCGTTCCGCGACAATCACCATTCGCGCGCATGGAGTGCTCAAAGGCGTGCTAGATCTCGCAGTCCGAGATGGCAGCATACGCCGTAATCCGGCAGATGGATGCCAACTTCCAAGAAAACAACGGAAAGACCGCACATATCTCACACCCACGCAGGTCCTTAGCCTTGCCAATGCATCCGGCAATTACCGAGCTTTAATCTTGACACTGGGCTTCTGTGGCCTTCGATGGGGCGAGGCGGCTGCATTGCGCGTCAAGCATGTGGACGTCCAGAACAACCGGCTTAAGGTGCGCCTGAGTTGGGTGCGTTCTGGCAGAAAACATTTTGAGGGAGCTCCGAAAACATGGGAGATACGGGACGTTCCCGTTCCAAAGCAAGTAATGGAGGCCATCAAAAAGCAATGCGAAGGTAAGGATGCCGAGGATTTGGTGTTCACCTCACCCTCTGGTGGCCACTTGCGCGAGCAATCCGCGAAAAACCACGGTTGGTACGCAAGAGCATTGAGGGATTCCGGCGTCCCCACGCTGACTTGTCACGATCTTCGTCACACAGCGGCATCCATCGCCATCAGCTCCGGAGCCAACGTCAAGGCCGTACAACGTATGTTGGGCCATAAGAACGCAGCCATGACGCTGGATACTTATGCAGACCTATTCGACACCAATCTTGATGACGTGGCAACATCCATCAGTAACAAGATCACAGCCGCGGAAACCATATAAGTCAATCAGGCCTTAACTAGAACGCCGGTTGTATCGGATAAGCACTATGAGTGAGACCGCCACTTGCGTCATAAAATTCACGCAAACCCATGGTATGTACACCCAGAGCTTCAGCCACATCGGGAATTTTAGGCTCTCTTTTCAAGGGCTGATTAGGCGTCGGCTTTGCCGCCTGCTCATTTGTCACGATGGTGGCATGCAGGACTTTGGCAGCAGCAATGAGCCAAGGATCAGCTTTATCTTCAGGCTCCCACTGCGCATACGAGACAGAACGATAACAGCCACATGTAGCCAAATAATCTTGCACCTGGGCATAAGCTGCACCGATTTCATCAGTCTTATGACTAATTTGACGTTCACTAAAGATAGCTTCAGCCCACTGCCCTAATTCATCGATTTGACTTTTACTATTCTTGCGCGTTATTTCCTTATAAACGGAATCAAGTAGACGCACCTTCCCATCGGAAGCCAATTTCTCCAACCAACGCCAAAAAGAATGAAATTCTTTATACGAAAAAGGATGATGGGTACGATATGAGCTAATAAAAATATCTGAATCAAGCAAAAACAAATCACTCATTCGCCATCCCCTTCACCTGAAGTAGGCCATCATAAGCCTGGATGGATTTCACACCAAGCAAAGAAAAGCCATCAGAATAACTCAGAGAGCCACGGTCAATGCTGCTCTTCACTAGTCCAACGAAACCGCTATCTAGATGGAACGCATTCGTGTTGTTCTGATTGCCTCCCTTTGCATCGCTACTGTGCGTTTTGCTAAGATGTTCCCGTGTCTTTTCAGATACAGTTCGCACATCTTCATCCGCAGCTAGCCCCAAGTAATTGGCATGAATGGTAAGCGCTAGTGCACTAAGGCCATAGTGTTTCGCACATTCATTAGCAATCATCAATATATCGTTATTTCTGCGTTTAGACTCTTTCCAGTAACTGCAAAAATCTTGATTATCCACGACAGCTTGAATAACAGCCCGGTTAATAAGCCTTTCAATCCGTGTTCCACTCATCGCAAAATCATCATTAAAGAGTTCGTTACTTCCAAGTAGGACATGACCAATCTCATGAAGCAGAGAGAAGAGCATCGCAGAATAGGAATCATTGCGATTAATAAAAATCAATGGCGCCGTCTGATCCAAAAGAACAAATGCACGAAATTCCTGTACGTTTAAGCGCCTATGAGAAGTCCCCACTTTGGAATCAACCATCACAATCAGGCCATTTTCACTGGCACGCTGTCTAATGTACCGAAACCGCTCCTCCACAGTTTTGTGCGCATACCATACATCATCTAGCTGGAGTTTCTCACGAATCGCTTTTCCTAGCTCTTCAGCGGATACGCTAGAAGCAACGCTGCCGACAAGCCGATTTTCATCAAGACCTCGCGCAGAAAGCTCATCCTTAGCCCAATCCTGGCGATTGCGCATCAGCCGAATGATGTCTTGCAAATCCCTACTTGGTTCGACTCCATGATTCTTAACAGTGCGATACTGAACTAACTCATCCTCATGTTGTTCAGGAACGGAAGAGCGTACAAGACTGCCAAATGGCATTTGCAACGCCTTCCCTATATCCGACAACTTACTGAAGGAGAGGCGAAGCGGCTCACTGGAGTTCAGCCATGCCGGGAAATCTGCCAAGCCTCTTTTAGCAGCCACGGCAGCAGGATCAGCATTGCTTGTCTCAACAGCCCAACGGAGCGTGGCTGGATAAACGGTTATTTCAGCCATATTTCGCTCCTTCCTGCTTTGACCAAAAATATTTACTATACCAGATGTTAACGCGACGATGCCTCACGACACGAATTCTCTTAGATTCCAGAATTGCTCATGACCATTCAAAAAATAGGTTGCCAGGAGAAATCATCCAATCCGAACAGTCAAGCTCTCTCGTGACAACACGGTGACAACAATTCGACAAAAAACGTGTGATTGAGCAAGTGCCTACAAAATTGAAAATCGTTGGAATGATTGGGTTTTAAAGCCTCAGTGTTGAAGCGAGTGGAGCGGATGACGGGAGTCGAACCCTATACTCCCCCTTGACACCATGCGCCTTCAATACCAGAAAGCTTGAAATTCCAGCCTTTTACGGTCATCGAAGAAGGCTTCGATCATGTTGTTTTTCTGAAGGTGTTACCTCAGTGTTACCTCAGAGCTTTGGCGATTTCCCGTCCGACAGCGTCGGAAACGGTGTCCAAATCTTTGTCGAAGAGATCGGCGTATCGGTCGAGGGTCATCGCCGCGCTCTTATGCCCGAGCATTCGCTGGAGAGCCTTCACGTTGGCTCCCGAATGCACCGCGATGCTTGCCGCCGTGTGCCTTAGATCATGACACGTCAGGACCGGCACACCAGCATCGCGCAACGCATTGCCAAACCACTGCTGGGCATCCGCGTCCTTCGGATGCACGGAGGCGGATTGCTCATGGATGCGACCTCCACCGGCATCCGTGAAGACCAGATCGTCCGGCCCTTTCCCCTGTATCTCTTTTTGGATTGCGACCATTACGTATTCCGGCACCGGCACATCACGCCGTTCCCATGTCTTTGGCTCCGTTTCGATCAGTTCCCGGCCCGCGCGAACCCAATTGCGCCGAATCCGCAGTCTTCGTTCGTCGACGGAAACGTCTTCTACGCGAAGTGCGGCGGCCTCTCCCCATCGCAGCCCGCAAAACCCGAGCGTCAAGACCAGTACCCCGTGGCGGCCGGACGCTTTGGAAAGGGCCACCAGCTGCGCGGCCGTTAAGTATGTGCGTTTTTTTGGAACCTTCCGGGGAAGCATAATCTTCTCCGTGGGGAGTCTGACGATCAGGCCGTCGTCCCGGGCCATTTCGAGGATGCCTTTGAGGACTCCGAACGCGCGCTGTACGACGGAAGCGCTTTTGGGCTTGAACTTGCATTTCTCGGACGCCGACTTCGCATTATTCATGGCGGCCGTATCACCTTGGCTCATCTGCGAGCCCCACGTTTGGACTTCGGAGTGGCGGATGCCGTTAATCGGCCGAAGACCCCATACCGGTTGCACATGGAGCCGATACGCGGTCTGCAAATCCATGTAATATTTGCGTTTCACGGCTCCGGCCTTGCCCGTGAGCCATGTCGAGGCGAGTTCATCCACCGTGATCTCTCCCGCCTTGGGGTCCACATAGGTTCCTGCGTGCAGGCCTTGTTCGACTTGGATTTTGTAGGCGGCCGCCTCGCTTTTCCGACGCCAGTTGCCGAATTTCCTCTGTTTGTGCGCCGGGTCTCGCCACATCACGTAGTACCTGACGGACCCGTCTTTCAGTGTTCTTTTGTGAATCGATGCCATCGGTTTCCTTCCCCTCAATCGTTAATGGCAAAAATCAGAATGGGTTGAATGCCAGAGTCTCCGAGTCCTCATCGATACGGAGGGCCTTCGCCAGTTCGTCCAACTTCTCGGCGATTTCGACCAGTTGTTTTTCAAGCTGCAATTCGTCTTCGCATCGTTGCCGGATGATCTTCTCGTTCTCATCCATGGCATCGCATTCGGTCCCGACCTTGCGTAACTTCTCGTTGGCATTGAGCAGTATGCGGCTCCCCTGCAGGAAAGTGCGTCTGGCCCGCACGGCCTCCGTAAGCGCGCGGTTCATCGCAACGGCGTTCTGGGAAACCACGAGATTGCTTACGACCGAAGCCGCGTCGGCCCCGACGCATTCGGCAAGGTCCACGGCCTCCTTCATACGCAACTGGCGATCACCGGTTTCGATGTTGTGCACGGTGATCTTCGTCCACTTATGGCCCAAATCACGCATCTTCGCGGCCAACATCTCCATGGTCATGTTTCCACGGAGATTCCTTACGTTTCTGCCAATCATCTTATCATCAATGGAACTCATAGTTAGAATTATAATCATTTGAATCGAAACACGCCGTTGTGATTTGATTTGCATTCATTGCGCCGACCGTTATCATCTGAAATCAGAACACACAGTTACGATTCGAAAGGATGAAGCAATTGGGAGACCCCACGGCACTGTACGAGAATCTCATGCGCAAAGTCATCGCCTCACCGGACCCAAGCCAGATTCACATGTCAATCGCAGAGACCTCGGCATACTGCAATCTCAGTAAGCAAGCTCTCGCACAATTGCGATACACCGGAAAAGGCCCGAAATTCCTGAAGCCGACGGCACGCACCGTGCTGTATCGCAAGGGTGATGTGGACGATTGGATGGACGCCAATGAGCAGACCTCTACGGCACACCCCCAGTTTTGAGTCCGTCGCTCCGCTTCCGCTGCGCGACGGACTCACGGGCAATCCGCAATCACGGGACCCGTTCAATCCGTTCCTCGACCCGTACGAGTCCACCGACTTCATCGAGAGTGACGGCGGCACCACGCGAAGCTCTCATAGTCACCCGCTGCGATACTCCTACATCGCACACTATCTCGGCGTTTCCCAAGACAGTGTCCGTCGTTATAGCCGTCTCGACTGCCTTCAAGAACGGATTCGTTCCAACATCAACGGTTACGTACAATCCCTTGCCGAACGGTTACCATCCCATGACGCCGCCTTCATCAGAGCGAACGCCTCGGCAGACCGTGGCCACTACTTGACATCCCGAGGCCTGCCAACCGATGCAATCGACGAACTCGTTAAGTTGTATGAGATCGCGGACGAGCTCGAGTGGACCGACCCCGAGCTGAATGATATCCCAGCTGGCCACACACAAGGCGAAACGTTTGGGGCCGCGTGGATACCCTACCGTTTTTGGGATGAGTTCATGGAATGCTCGACCATGCCGGAAACCTGCTGGATACCAAAGGCCCAAGCCACCCTCACCTACCGTGTCAGTGAACATGGACTGTACGATCACGCACAGCCCGCATGCGGAAGACCCTTAACGACCATGACCTTAGGCCGGCACCGCCTCTATCGCATCGACGAACTGGACCGGCGTTTTCAAAAACGATAAACCCCACCTGCTTTCAACATTCGTTGCCGGTACTGCATCGCAGTTCCGGCATTGCATTTTTCCGCCCATTTTTCACCACTCCGGTATGCCGCACTCTTGTTGTGAAAGCAACATGCAGAAAGGACACAGCCATGGTAAACGGCATATTCAATTTCCATGACATGTCGACGAAGCCGCAGATTCTGACCGGCCATACCGACATCGTACGCCAGTACCTCACCGACGAGGAGCGTGCCAAACTCGCCCCCGGCCAGCTCGCGCCGGAGCAGCGCACCGAGGACGGCAAGATTCTCCACACCGTCGAAGTCCTGGCCGATTACGAGCGTTTCGGCCGCGTGAGCACCGAATGCTTCACCGTCCAGATTCCTGAATGTCCGGAGTTGGAACGCGTCAAGCTCGGTACGCAGGTTCGTTTCGACGATGATTTCGCTGCCGTGCTGCGCACCCGTCGCGAAGGCGGCTCCAGCGTCGTTTTCCAAGCCTCCGGCATGCGCATCGTCGGCAACGCGATTCCGGCAAAACCGGGAGAGTAGCCAAAATGAGTCTTCCATGGATTCTGCAATGGCCGGGCATCCTACTCCCGGCCATTGGCCTACTCATAGCCGTCCTCGCGACCCTTATCGGCGTCATAACCCATGAAACACGCGATACCGTTAAGACCGTCGCTGCCATTTTCCATGTCAGCGAGTCCGACATCAACGACATCCGGATCACGTGGGGACCGTTCCCGTTCTGGGTGCCCGGCACCATAGCCATGTCCGTTCGTGTGCCCGTGCGCACAGTTCCGACAATTAGGAATTTTGAGGATGCCACCGACGTGGCCGGGCAGCTCATGGACGTTCTGGAGATGGATGACGCCGAGCCACCGACACTACACCGGCGTATCTGGAGCTGGAAGTTCACCCGATGATGCCATTCCCCATCAGACACAAGAGCCGGAAAGCTACGACCAGCCGACCGGCTCTTGCCATTCCCAACCAACTAAGTGAAGATGATTTCCACCTTCCGCTCGGCCTACATCTGCTCATTGCCGGCACCACCGGCAGCGGCAAGACCACGTTGTTGGCGAATATTCTTCTGGCCTTCGACGAATTCCTCCGCGAGGGCAGCGTCCGACTTCTGGCGATCGACCTCAAGGATGGCGTAAGTGCCAACGCATACGCCGGATTCTACACAAAGATCGCTTCCACTCTGCCGGAAGCCGTAAACCTGCTTCATGAAACCGTCGAGCTGGTAAAACAGCGCAACGCATGGCTCAAATCAAGGCATGAGACGGAAATCAGATGGTCCGTGCAGACCCCGCTCATCGTCATGCTCATCGACGAAGCGCTCCAGCTATATGGAGCTACCAGCCCCGAACAGAAGAAGCTACAAGCTCAGGCACAAGAAGCTCTGGATACCCTGTTGCTGACCGGGCGCAGTGCAGGAATCATGGTCATCGCCGCCGTGCAGGACCCCCGCAAGGAGTTTTTCAAATCCCGCGATCACTACCCGGAACGCATAGCCCTAGCGCTCAATTCCAAGGATGAAGCGAAAATGGCGCTAGGAGACGAAGCCGTCTCCCGAGGTGCCGCGCCATGGCTCATCTCGCATTCAACGCCAGGTCGCGGATGGTATTACGACGACCTCAAGCACGAGGCAATCCGCTTTCAGGTTCCACCGATGCAAGCGGATGAAATCCATATCATGTCCGGCATTCTGAAGCCTTTCACCCACCAGCAAGACAAAGAAAACCAACCATAAATCCCGCAAAACCCATCAAAACCCACCAAGGCAACAGAAAGAAAGGAACCCCATGCCATCCGCAAGAAAAAAGACGCCGACACCGACTTTCACCAAATCGGATTTTCACATCCCGTACATGGCATTTCCGGAACTGCTATGGCAATTACAGCGAGTCACATGGCGCATGTCATCACAATCTTCCATCAGATCATGTTCCAAATTCGTGAGCGGGAACATCGCATACGGTGGAATGGCCGTATTGCGGGCAATCCCGCAACAGAACGGAAGCCGCAAACTCCAATTCGGAGGTCTGCACCGTTGCAAATCCGGACAATGCCCCCGCTGCTCGCAGATTCTTGCCATCCGCCGCGCAAAACAGATGGAGCAAGGCATCCGATACTGGCTGTCTTCCAACAATGAACAAGGCCAGAACCGAGGCATAGCCTTCATGACGCTGACCATGGGGCACAACCCTACCGATAGCGCCGAAGGACTCGCCCACGCCATTTCAAAAGCCCGCACGGCCCTGACCACCGGCGGAGAGTACCGCGATCGGAAAAGAGGCGACCGGTATAACTTTCAGATTGCGGGAATCATCAGCCGAATCGAGGTGACGTGGAGTCAACGGCATGGCTATCATTTTCATCTGCACCTGCTGCTCATGATCGATAGGCCGCTCACCGCATCCGATTTGGTCAATTTACAGGCACGATTCCATCGCCGTTGGAGGAAAGCCCTCGCCAAAGAGGGCGTTGAGGCCGACATCCGGCAAAGCGACATCCGGCCCGTGGATGATTTCGACGATGCCTCGCAAGTGCTTTTGTCGCAATATCTCAATAAAACCGCGCCTTGGAACGTAGCCAAGGAGATGACCATGGAAACCCGGAAAACCGGGCACACCAAACGCAGCTGGAGCTATTTCGAACTTCTCACTGCCCTATGCACGGACACATCAACCAACAAGCAATGGTTCCCGCTGCGCAAAGGCGAGATCGTCACATGGGACAGACCCGACCATCTCATCGTAAGCAATCAGACCACAGGCGAAATCATCGCCGAACGGTCCATGTACGGGAAAAACCAACTATGGCGGGTCATTCACGAGCTGGAAGCCGTCATGAAAGGAATGCGACCGTATCGCGTCAGTAACAAGCCACGTACGCAAGACTCGCAGCTCGATCGTGCATGGTCGGCATTCCTGCACAACAGCCATGGCCTCGAGGCCAACGATGCCGACACCGTTAGCAAACGAACAGGCGTCGGCGAAGTCATCGGCTACATCTCCCCCAGCGAGTGGATGACCAATTACGCCAATCATCCCGAGAACATCATTCGCACTGTCCGCGCTGACGCACATATCTGAAAAGGACGAATAAGTCTATTTAGTTATCCAGACAGTATTGGAGCCGGGAGAGATATTGGCGGCTTATGCAGACGATGGCGAACACGAAGTGCTCGCCATCGTGTCAGGGGATACCGTGAGTGCCATCCTTTAGTTACAAGGAGCGTAGTTGAACTCTTTGCCACTGGTATCAACTGTGACGCAGAGCTTAGTATATCCAGAATTGTTGGAACTATTGTTCTGCTGGTTCTGGCTTTGCTGTGGCGCAGACTGTTGGGTCTGGGCTTGTTGCGTCGGAGCGCTATAGGTGCTGGTGCCACTGTTCGCACGACTGCTCGTATTTGAATAGCTTTGGGTTTGGGCCTGTGTTGCCTGTTGTGCGGCTTGGCGTGCGGCTTCCTCGGCTTCGGCCTTGGCTTTGGCTTCCGCGTCGGCTTGTTCTTTCGCCGTCTTGGAGTCGTTTACGCTTTTGACGGCGTTGGATACCGCGTCCCTCTGCGCGTTCAGGGCTTTCACATCCGCCTTCGCGTTTTCGGAGGTTTTCTTCGCAGTGTCGATGGCTGCTTTCAGGCTTTCACGCGTCTTATCATCCTGCACTTTGCCTTCGGAATCCTTGTATAGGGTTTCCGCATCAGTAATGGTCTTGTTGAGCGCGTCCTTCGCATCCTTGACCTGCTTCGCCGTCTTGGACGCGTCCACCTTGCCCATGGCGGCGTCAATGGAACTGATGGCCTTGGTTGCGGCGCTGATGTCATCGGCAACCGTGGTCTTCGCCTTGCTCACGTCCCACAGCATCCACCTGTTCACATCTTCCGCCTTCGGACTACCCTTCTGAGCCTCGCCGGACTTGACACTCGCATTCAACGAATCCAGCACGGTCTTGTCAAGAACGTCCGTATCCTTCGTCGCCTTGGCAAGGCTCTGAGCGTCTTCGATTTTCTTGACGAGCTTTGCGTCAATCGCCTTCGCAGACTCAACCTGAGACCCATAAGACTCATACGCCTCATTCGCGGCATAGGCATAACCGCCGCCAGCACCACCAAGGACGACAATCGCGGCGATAGCAGCGGCAATCACGACAGTACGCTTCCTGCTGCCTTTTTCACCCGCGGCAGGAACTTTCTTTTCCTCTTCGGTCATCTCTCTCCCCTTTACTACCCCTCGTATTCTACCCCAAATCATACAGCTACATATATGTAGCCACATAAATGTAGCACAGTTGTTGGCTGAAACCATGGCTGAACGCATCAACGCAGACATGGATTGGACTCAGTACACCCGTGAGTTCGAAATGAACCTCCGGCGCATCCGCGCGCAACGCGGCTACAGTCAGGAGCGCGTAGCCTACGACGCCGGAATGTCACGATTGCAATACCAGCGGCTCGAGGGCGGCGGCTCATCAAAAGACCGTCCGGCGAACCCCACGGCCAAAACGCTCATCGCCTTGGCCACGGTACTCGACGTGTCCATCGACGAACTGCTGCCGACACCATGGCCCGATCTGCGCGCGAGGTAACGGAAGGTAACAGCCAGTCATTTCAGTCCATTGCAAGAACGACATTCCCCAGAAGTTGTTACCTCAGAGTTACCTCGCAGGGTTGTGGGAATGTCTAAAATCGGCTGAAAAGACTGGAATTTCAAGGGTTTTGAATGGAGCGGATGACGGGAGTCGAACCCGCCTTTAAAGCTTGGGAAGCCTTCGTTCTACCGATGAACTACATCCGCAAAAAGTGCCTTTTGGGCACGGAGGTTAAGTTTAGCACGTCGCGCACGGCTCCACAGACGCGGTTCCCGATATACGGATTACCAACCCGCGCCGCACGCGCCCACATAACCGCCCGCCAGCCAGATCCGCCAGCCGAGTCCGTTGAGCGGCTCCGCCACACGAGCGCTGTACCCGCACCGCACAAGCATCCGCCGTCCAAATCCACCAGTCAGCTGCGGAACGGTCCTTGCGAATACCCGCCCTGCACATACCCACTCTGCGAATACCCGCCCTGCACATACCCATCGGACGCATATCCGGACTGCACGCCCTGTGCCTTCATCTCCTGGCTCATCTGCATAAGTCGCGAAATGCGGTCGGCGGTCGGCGGGTGCGTGGAAAACAGGCGGGAGAAGCCTTCTGTGGAGAACGGATTGGCGATCATCATCGCGGCCACCGACTGCGTGCCTGCGGTCTTGCGCATCGGCGCGGCCTCGGCACCGTACGAAATCTTATTCAACGCGGAGGCGAGCGCTTCGGGATCGCCAGTCAGCATCGAACCGTCCTCATCGGCATCGTATTCGCGCGTGCGCGAAATCGCCATCTGAATCAAAGAGGCGGCAATTGGCGCAAGGATCGCACTCAGCAGCACGCCGAGCAACCCAAGTCCGCTGCTGGACGAGCCGTTGCGATCGTCTCGCGACGAGCCACCTCCGAAATACATGAGCGAATAGCCGAGATACGAAATCACCGTGGCCATGGCGGATGCGATTGCGGAGGTCAGAATATCGTGATTGTACACATGCATGAGTTCGTGGCCGAGTACGCCGCGAATCTCACGCTCATTGAGCATCTGCAGAATGCCCTGCGTGCAGCAGACGGCGGCATGCCGTTCGTTACGGCCGGTCGCGAAGGCGTTGGGGCTCATGGTCGGCGCAATGTAGATGCGCGGCATCGGCTTGCCCGCCTTTGCGGACAGTTCGCGCACGATTTTGTACAGCATCGGCGCCTCCTGCTCGCTGACGGCCCGCGCACCCATCGACGCGATGGCCAGTTTGTCGGAAAACCAGTACGAGACGAAAGTCGAGCCAAGACCGATGAGAATGTAGACGCCAAGCGTGCGCTGACTACCACCCGTAGCCCACCAAATCAGCATGATGACGCCCCACATCAACGCGAAAAGCAGCGTTGTCTTCAAGCCATTGCAATGGCCATGCACCCGCAATTTGCCGTTCATAGGGCCCAAGCGTAAAGATGCAGTCTGATATTTTGCTGGATACATGCTGGGCGCCTTATCGGGTCCGCACCCCGCCACCGACCGGCGCAACATATCAGGTGCGCGCAAAGCGTGCGATCGCGAGTCGCCCTACGCCAGCATGGCGCCGGAATGCACCGAATCCAATACGTCAACCAGCTCGGTGAGCAAATCGTTGCGTCCGCATGCGTCCGTCATCACGCTGAGCACGTACGCACCGGATGACGACGCCACGATTCCGCCGTCATTCAACGCATACAGGTCGCCTTCGCCACTGATCCATCCGGCTTTCGTATACACCGTGGTTGAGTCGCCGAGCGCCCGATGAATATTGGGGTTGAGCGAATCCGTCATATCGCCCGACAGCCACTGCAGCGCCTCGTCGGAAACATCGGCGGCCCCGGACGTCTGCTGTGCGAACAGGAATCCATAACCCTGCGTCCACAGCTTCGCCATGTCCCGCGCACAAGTGGTCACGTAACCATAGCCGGCCATCTGCACGGCGGTGCCGGCTTGTGCCGCCCATGAATCGAAGGCGTCGGTGCCATACGTGTCGACCAGCCAACTGTAAGCGGTATTGTCGGAGACGGTCAGCACCTGGTCGATGTTCTGTTTCGTCGTTGCATTCTGCGTATCGCCCGCTTGGTATACCGCGTTCAGATCGATGGTACCCGTCGAAGCGAGTGCCATGATGAACGGCGCTTTGATTGCGGACGCCGAATAGACCTGCGCATCCGCATTGTAGGAAATTGCACGGCCGGTATTGATGTCGACCAGCACGAAGGATGCGGTATATCCCGCGGATTCGAAATTGGTTATCTGCGATTCGATGGCCAGTTGCGAGTCAGTGTCGAGCGTGAAACCGGAAGTTGAGATCGTTGCGCTGCCGTCAAGTGCGTCGATGCCGGTCATCGCGGACTGCGTCGGACTGTCGGATGCATCGGTTTGTGATGTTGAGGAGGCTTGTCCGCTGGAAGAGGCGCTCTTTCCACCTCCCTCGGATGCGGATGAGCCAAGGCCCTGCAAACCAGCCGCTCCCGTACCAAAGGCGACAGCCAGTGCGGCTGCCGCCGCGATGCCGGTCGCAGCCACGGTGACGCGCCTACGCATGTACATTCGACCTGTTTTCCACACGTGATTTCTACGATCGCCGAATCCCATGACACTCCGTTTTCGTATGATTCCCCTGTCGTGCGTAACGCTATGACCGAAAAGTTATCGTGACCTTACGCACACCTTGGGTTTTTCTGGAAGCCGAATCATGCGGCGAAGCCGCCCGCCCAGCGCCTCGAAGCATCATACGAGCAGCCCCTCGAGCTCTCTGCTCGAGGGGCTGTGGGAATCAGGCGTGGGCCAGAGCGCGCATCTGCTCGGGTTCGATGACCTTCTTATGCTCGCGGCCTTCCTTCGCACCCTCGGCACGCTCGAAGGCATCGACCTTCTTCCAGCCAGCGAAGTCGATCGGCTTGACGCCACGTTCCACAAGCAGACGGTCAATGGATTCCGGATCGCGATCGGCGGCCACGCGTCCGCCCTCGGCGGCCTTGGACAAATCCTCCAGCATGTTGGTGACGATCAGCAGCGCGTCGGACTTGGTGGAGCCGATCAGGCCCACCGGACCGCGCTTGGCCCAACCGGTGGCATACAGGCGCTCACGCACCTCAACATCCTCACCGGCTTCGGCAGCCGTGGTGATACGGCCATCACCATGGGCATTGGCCAGGTGCGCACGGCGCTCGTCATAGGCAATGCCCGGCGCAGTGGCCGGCTTGTAGCCGATTGCATGGTACACGGCCTGCACCGGGTATTCCTCGAATTCGCCGGTGCGGCTCATCCTGCCATCCGCTGAAGTCTCGGTCTTCTCCACACGGATGCCGACGACCTTGCCATCCTCGCCCAGCACTTCGACCGGCGCGGAGTTGAAATGCACATAGTACTTGCGGTCGGCCGGATTGCCTTCGAAGTCCGTGTCGCCGTCGTCTTCCATGTCTTCGGCCATCTCACGGATGGTGAACAGTTCTTCGACCATCTGGCGGGTGAGCTTGTCCTTGCCGGCCTCCTTGATGGTGTCGTCATCCAGATCGAAATCGTCCTCGTTGATGATCAGCTGCACGCCCGGCAGCTTTTCCATCTCACGCAGCTCCTGCACGGAGAACTTGGCCTGGGCCACGCCACGGCGGATGAACAGGTGCAGCACCTTGGCCTTGTTGCCCTTGATGCCTTCGTACACGTTGTCCGGAATGTCGGTACGTTCCTTCAGATCGTCGGCGTTGCGCATGAGCTCGCGCGCCACGTCCATGGCCACGTTGCCACCGCCGATTACGGCGACTTCTTCGGCTTCGAGCGGCCATTCGCGAGCGCCGGTCGGATAGCCGTCATACCATTCCACGAACTTGGCGGCACCGTACACGCCGTCAAGATCGGCTCCCGGCAGTCCGAGCGGCTTGTCTTCCACTGCACCGGTGGCGAACAGCACGGCGTCGTAGCGTTCGAGCAGTTCGTCAAGCGTCACGTCCTTGCCGAATTCCACGTCGCAGTACAGGTGGATGTCGGGGTTGTCGAGCGTCTTCTCGAGCGCGCTGGCGATGAACTTGATGGAAGGATGATCGGGGGCCACGCCGTAGCGCACCAGACCGAACGGTACGGGCAGCTTTTCGAACAGGTCGATGCGGGCCTTGGTACCCAAGCCGAGTTCGTCGCCGAGCTTGCCCAGTTGGCGCAGGAAGATGTCGGAGGAGTAGACGCCTGCGGGGCCGGCGCCGATAACAGCAATACGAAGTTCATTAGTCTCAGTCACGCGCTCTAGCCTAACGCAAACCGTCGAAACGCAAAAGGGTCGATTTGCCGGGGGAATGGATGCTTGGATGGCTCTCTGCCAAACTCTCCCTTCCTGACGTAGTCCGGAATGGCGGGTGTCACGAACGCAGATCGTGCAACACATCCACGCGCACATACGCCGTGATGTCGGCAGTGGTGGTCCAGTTCTTCCACGGCGTGCGCTTCGTCGCAATCGTGATCTTGCGATAGTCGCGCATACGGTATCCGAGGCGCTTGAAATAGTAATCCGGAAAATCGGTGTCTCCGATCACGAATTCAGGTTCGCCATTGGCGGCACAGGCCGCGATTTCCCGATTCATCCGCGATGCAGTCGGCACCTGGTTCGGTTCGTAGGCACGGCCGCGATAGGTACAGTCCAGTAGGCCGTGGTCGAAGTACGGGTCGGCGGCGATTGCCGCCCAGCTGTAACGGTGCGTATCTTCCTGGCGCGGCGTATGGCTTCCGTCCGGCCAGGTGGTTTCGGGATAGTAGCGCCAGAACGACACCCAACGGTCATGCTCGAGCCCGTTGCGCTTGACGAATGCCACCATGTCCCGTGCGCCCGAATAGTCGTAGCGCAGGTCACAGGTGATGGCGGCGACGTTCCACAACAGGCTTGGCAACAGCAACGCCACGATCACGCAGTCACGCACGACAGCGGGACTCCAGCGCCGGGTTTCGGCGGTTTTCTCGAACCGTGTCTTCACGAATCGGCGTAGACGTTCCGGCGCATCGTCCGCATCAAACGGACGGTCACGGACAAGCATCCACCAATCCGCGACGAACAGCGCAAACACGATGCCCAGATGATGCAGGCTGAAATACTTCGCCGCACACAGCGCGAATAGCGCATACGGCAGCAGCAGAATATCAAGGTCGCCGCGTCTGCGCGCAAGACGGACCAGCGCGGCCCAGATCAACGCCGACAGTACCACGCACACCGCAATCGGGAGGACGTCCATCCTCATGCCATGCAGCGAGACATCGCCGGCGAACGACGTGAACATGCTTTCGGACGGCAATACCAGCCAGAACATCAGGAACTGCAGAATGGGTGAATTGCCGTTCGTGCCGGGGGTCACGCCGAAGGTGTCGGGATACGGCAGGATGCACGCGGCCAGCATAAGGCTCACGGCCATCAGCGTCAGCCAAGCGACGAATCGTCCGGAATCGGCGATCAGGGCGCGGAGAGACCGCGCCTGCAGCAGCACGCGGGCGACCCACACCAACGCCACCGCGCATGCCAGAGCGATGCCGTAGCTACTAGTGCAGCAGAGCAACAGCAGACTCAACGTCAAGCGCCACGGATGCCGGTCGCGTCCCTTCCAGCAGTCGGCCACCAGGAATATGGCGGCGCACATCAGCGCGTACGGACGGGAGGTGACGCCATATTGGAAGCATGGAAAATATGTGAACGGCAGCAGGACCGCGACCAGCGGGGGAAGGGCGAGCGGAACACCAGCAACCATGCCATGACCGCGGCGCAGACCAACTGTACGCCTTTCAGACCGATCTCATATGGCACCCCGAGCTTCGCGGGAATCGCCAGCATCAGCCACCATAGCGGCGGATGCCCCTCGCAATGCGGGCGCAGCAGCAGGATATCGCGGAATGACGCATCGCGTGCGATGAGCCATGACTGAGCCTCATCGAACCACGGCTCATGGAACGCCATCACGCATACGATCACGACGACGTACGCGATGAACGTGATGGGACGCCAACGACGGCGGATCCAACCCCTCATTCCGGTTCCGAACCGTTTCGCCTCGCCCGGCCTTGCCTCCCCCACGGCACCGGCCAGCATCTCATTCCCCATATCAGTCTCCCACCGCCATGCAGCTTCTCTCTGATGCACCAATTTAAGCACATCCGATATGGGCATGGCAGGCAGGGGCCAGCCGCATCACACGGCCCGAACGGCTCACGGCGCCGCTGTCGTGGCACGGATGCAACCGGATCTCGCTCAGTTGCACACCGTCCTTATAATGTGCCTGTTAATTTATGTGCCTATTCATCAGACTAAAACGTTTGACGAATGCCACCTCCCTCATACGGCACGCATGCATGGGACCTACAACACAGAGAAAGAGCAAGCAACAGTGAGCGACGCAACATCGCACAGCGCAGTCAAACAAGACAAAAGCGACGCAGGCTATGCCAAGGACCTGAAGCCACGTCATATCCAGATGATCGCCATCGGCGGATCCATCGGCACCGGTCTGTTTCTGGGCGCGGGCGGCCGACTGTCGCAGGGCGGCGCAGGACTGGCAATCGCCTACGCCGTATGCGGCATCTTCGCGTTCCTGATGGTGCGCGCATTAGGCGAGCTGGCAATCCGCCGCCCGTCATCCGGCGCATTCGTCTCCTACGCACGCGAATTCCTCGGTGAGAAAGGCGCGTACGTGACCGGATGGCTGTTCTTCCTGGACTGGTCCGTGACCGTCATGGCCGACATCACCGCCGTAGCCGTGTACTTCCACTACTGGAAGGCGTTCCAAGGCGTGCCGCAATGGCTACTGGCACTGATCGCGCTGGCGTTGGTGTTCGTGCTGAACATGCTGAGCGTGAAAATGTTCGGTGAGGCGGAATTCTGGTTCGCGGCCATCAAGGTGACCACCATCGTCGCGTTCATGCTCATCGCCATCTGGGCCATCGTGACGGGCGCCCCGGTTGGCGACGCCCACGCCGGCATCGCCAACATCACCGATAACGGAGGCCTGTTCCCGATGGGCATCGCACCGGTATTCGCCCTGACTCTGGGCGTCGTATTCGCGTTCGGCGGCACCGAAATGGTCGGCGTGGCCGCCGGCGAAGCCAAGGACGCCGAGAAAGTGCTGCCGAAGGCCATCAATTCGATGATCATCCGCATCTTCGTGTTCTACGTGGGTTCCGTGGCGCTCATGGCACTCGTGCTGCCGTATACCGCCTACTCCTCCAACGAATCGCCGTTCGTCACGTTCTTCTCCGGCATTGGCATTCCGCATGCCGGTGACGTGATCCAGATCGTAGTCCTGACCGCGGCGCTTTCCTCGCTCAACGCAGGCCTGTATTCCACCGGACGCACCCTGCGTTCGCTGGCCGTGGCCGGATCCGGACCGAAATTCGCGGCACGCATGAACAAGCATCACGTGCCGTATGGCGGCATCATCATCACCTCCACGCTGGGACTGGTCGGCGTGGCACTTAACGCGGTACTGCCATCCGACGCGTTCGAAATCGTCATGAATCTGGCTGGCATCGGCATCGCCGGCACCTGGGCGTGCATTCTTGTAACGCATCTCGCATTCCTCAAGAAGGCGAAAACCGGCGAGGAGACGCGACCGGAATATCGCATGCCGGGCGCACCGTACACCAACTACATCTCCCTGCTGTTCTTCGCTGTGGTCGTGCTGTCGAATCTCACCAGCGCTGCCGGCCGTTGGACGCTCGCCATGTTCGTGGTGGTCATCATCGCCATGGTGGCGGGCTGGTTCTACGTACGCGGTCGCATCAACGGCGATCTGATGGACGAGATGCTCGACGACAACGGCAACGGCGTGGCCGACGTGCTGGAAACCACGCAAACGCCGGGCAAGTAGCCGCTCACGATATCGGACAAGACAGTAAAGTGGGCGGCGGAACATACAGGCGCCCACCCGGCGCATCGATTTTTCGATAAGGAGGAAGGCAATGCGCATTCACATCACCTACACCGGTGGCACAATCGGGATGATCGACTCACCGAATGGTCTGATTCCGGGCGCCGACACCCGTGGATGGCTATTCCGTCTGCTTGAGGATGCGCATATGGACTCCGGCCTGTTTTCGTTCACCGAACTTGATCCGCTGATTGATTCGTCGAATGCGACACCCGACAATTGGCAGACGATGATCGACGATTTGCGCACGCATGCCGACGACGCCGACGCGTTCGTGGTGTTGCACGGCACCGATACGATGAGCTATTCCAGCGCGGCCCTGTCGTATGCGCTGACTGAATTCGGCAAGCCGGTGATCTTCACGGGCTCACAGCATCCGCTCGGCAAAATCGAGTCGGATGCCACCGCCAATGTGACCGGTGCGTTGAACGCGGCCATGAGCGGACGATTCCATGGCGTGGGACTGTTCTTCGGGCATCATCTGTTTGCCGGCAATCGTGTAAGCAAGTCATCGAGCTGGGCGTTCGAAGGGTTTTCGGCGCCGTCCACCGGACCGCTGGCACGCACCGGCACGCCTTGGCACTGGTATGCGGACGATTCCGCAGCGGTCGGATGTGGCTGGCGGTCACCGAAACCGTACGAACGCCATGACGTGGCCGTAATCGACATGGTACCGGGCATTTCTGCGGCACGACTGGACGCCATGCTCACACCGCGGCCGGAGGCGGTGCTGTTACGCGCATATGGCGTAGGTAATGTGCCCAGTGACGAGCCGGGTCTGACCGACGTGATCGCCGACGTGCTGCACGACGGCGTACCGGTTATCATCGCATCGCAATGTCAGCAGGCGGAAGTGCTGCTCGGCCATTATGAGACGGGCGATGCGATCGCTCGCGCCGGGGCCATCGGATCGGGTGACATGACGCTGGAGGCCGCCTACGCGAAAATCATGTTCCTACTGTCGCAAGGCGTGACCGGATCGGACTTCGGCAAATGGATGAAGCGACCCATCGCCGGTGAAATCTCACCCAGTTCGCTGTAGGGCCATGGGACTATAGGGATTTGTTGGGATATAAGGATAGAGGTCGCATCACGTAATCGCGCACGACTTTCAGGAAAATGGTCTTTTCGAGAGTCGTGCTCGGTTTATCACTCAACCGATACCCCCTAAATGTCTTTGGAGGTGAGTACGGCACTTTTTCCAAGGAAAATCCGTGCACGACTTTCAGGAAATCACATTCCTGGGAATCGTGCACGGTTCATCATCGCATCCAATCCCAAATATCTTGGGAAAGACGCAAGAACAGCCTCTACCACCAAGGCGAATCCGCACGCTCACTCCCTATCCCACAAAGCAGTGAGGGCCCACAGTATGCTCACCACATCAATGCCTTCCTGCATAAACGCGCCGACCACCACCGGAATCAGGTTGAACGCGGCGGCAATCATGCCGATGACGGCAAGACCGAGACCCACGAGCACCGCCTGCAGCATCACCTTCTTAGTACGACGGGCGATGGCGATGGCACGCGGCACGGAAGCGATGTCGTCGTTCATGATCACGACCTGAGCGGATTCGGAAGCCGCGGTCGACGTACCATCGGTCATGGCCATGCCGATGTCGGCAGCCGCGAGCACCGGCGCATCGTTCACACCGTCGCCAACCATCATGGTCACCTGGTGAATTCGGGATTCGCCCGTGAAGCCATCCCACCACGTCCGATGCCGGCGCGTAGCTTCGGAAGCATCCTTGACCGCACGCACTTTGTCTTCAGGGAACAGTTCGGAATGGACGTCATCAATGCCGACCTCCTCGGCGATGATCCGTGCGGAAGCCGCCTTATCGCCGGTCAGCATGGACAGTTTCCCGACACCAAGCTCGCGCAGTCGGGCCAAGGCGTTCTTCGCGTTCTTGCGCGGCACATCACGCAACACGATGCGTGCAGCCAGTTGCCCGTCAAGCGCCACGTACGCGGCCATCTCATCCGGTTCAAGCGGCGCGAACCGCGAGTTCACATCCAACCTGCCTTTCACCGCCCGTTTGTCCGATTCTGGTGAATCGGACATCTGGAGGGTAGTGGAGGTGCCACGTTTGTCCGATTCACCAGAATCGGACACATGGACCACTGGCGAAAAGCCAAACTCGTCGGCCGTGGCATAAGCATAACGCCCCACGCGCACCTTGTGCCCGTTCACCTCGCCGGACACGCCTTTGCCGGCATCCTCCACAATGTTGTTCACCACCGGGTAGTCGCGCCCATGCCCCGGAAGATTCCGTTCCGCGCACAGCCGCTGCCCGGCCGCATACCGCGCATACAAATCATGCATGGCCCGCTGCCCGGCCGCCGCGATGCCCTTTGACAAAATATGCACGGAGTACCCCTCCACTACGCCGGCCATCATGAGAATGTGATCGTCATTGAATGGGGACCTCACGTCGAACGGCTTCTCGACACGCACGACCTGCGGCTGTTTAACGGTCAACGTGCCGGTTTTGTCGAAGAAGATATGCGTCACACGGCCCAGGTTTTCAAGCACGTCCTGCGCTTTGATAAGGATTCCCGCCTTGGCGAGCCGCCCCGTTCCGGCGACATACGCGACCGGAGCCGCAATCAGCAACGGACAAGGCGTGGCCAACACCAGCACCTGCGCGAATCGCAATGGCGTGCCGGCAATGATCCATGCGAGCACCGCAATCGCAAGCGAAAGAACGGTAAACGGCACTGCAAGCACGTCGGCGGTTTTCACAACGGCCGGCCGTGAGTCCTGCGCGGACGAGACAAGCTCCAGAATCTTCTGATACTGCGAATCGTGAGCAAGCTGTGTGGCACGCATGGTCAGCGTTGTCGAGCCGTTGACGGCTCCCGACATGACGCGTGCCCCTGCGTAGATTTCGTGCGGTAGCGGCTCGCCGTTGATGTTGCTCAGGTCCAGCGTGGCCGCACCCGACAGTAACTCGCCATCAACCGGAACCGTCTCGCCCGGCAGCACCAACAGTACGTCGCCCAACTTGACGTCGTCCACGGAAATCGTGGTGAAATGCTCTCCGGAAGCGTCGTAAGCCTTCGGCGCTCTTGTGTCCGATTCTGCAGAATCGGACATCTGGGAGGTAAATCGTACGGCCTGCATGTCCGATTCACCAGAATCGGACATTGTGACGGCGCGACGGAAGCCGTCCTCCGAAATATCCGAGGCATGTTCGGTACCGGACGCATGCACATGTCCACGCATACCCGGCAGTCTTACTACGTGCGCAGTCCTCGGCGCGGCCTCGATCAGCGCCGTCAGGTTGCTTTCGGCTTTCGACTGTGCGAATTCCTCAATCGCCTCACCGGAAGAGATCATCAGCACCACGGCCCAAGCGGCCCAATACTCCTGAACGGCGAGCGTCGAGGCGATGGCGATGACGGCCAACAGATCGACGCCGACGTGACCATGCCGCACATCGTCGATCATGCCAAGCACGGTGACGATAATCGTGTATAGCACCAGCGCAATCACCAGCCACTGCCCGACACCGGGATTGACCGAATCCCAGCCAAACAGCATGGCGAATACGGAACGCGTGCCCCATGGTCGCCACGTGCCCAGCATGGCCAGCGGGATGGCGGCAAGGATGGTGATCGGCAGGAGTGGAACCTGCTTGCAAAGATTGATGACTCTACGCATCGAATCTCCTTACGCTCGTATACCAGCCGAGGACGTACAGGTCGGAATACCGGTCCAAGGCTGATGCATTCACGCCTTGTTAACCCATCGGCGGCACTGTCCGAACGTGGAATGCCTCGATACACGGCGTAAAAAGATTACTGGAATGTTCAATTATCCGGCCGCTTCAACGACCTTCGTTTTAAGGGTAACAGGTCTTCAGGGGGACTTGGCCGCACGGCATGTGAAACGGGACTGTGCGATTGCTCACACAGTCCCGTTTCGCTTGGTGCTACAAGGCTTTTCGATGATTATCGCGTTCGCCTTGGGCTTGTCGGGGGTTTACGCCCCGACTTGCTGATCCGGTTTACCACAGGCCGAACGGATCGGTGAATCCGCCGCCGTCACCGTTCTGGCCGTTGCCCTGCTGGTCTTGACCGTTGCCGCCATTGTTCTGCTCGTTCTGTTCCTGCTTGTTGGAGGAGCTGCTGCTGGATTCCTCCTGATTCAGCGTCACTTCGAGATCCATGGTGTGGCCATCGCGCACGATGGTCAGCGTCACCTTGTCGTTCATGGCGGAGGCACGCACGTAACCGAGCAGCGAGTAGTTGTTGTTCACAGCCTTGCCGTTGAAGGCCACGATGGAGTCGCCCGCCTTCACGCCGGCCTTGGAAGCCGGACCGCCGTCGACCACGGACTGCACCTGGGCGCAGCCACGGGTCACACCGTCGGCTTCGACCGTGGAGCTCTTGATGGTGATGCCGAGCGCCACGTGCTGCACGGAACCGTTTTCGATGATCTCATTGGCCACACGCTTGACGAGGTTCGACGGAATCGCGAAACCGATGCCGATGGAACCCGCCGAGCTGGAAGAGCTTGCGGTGGAGGCGATGGACGAGTTGATACCGATTACCTGACCGGCCGCGTTGAAGGTCGGGCCGCCGGAGTTGCCCGGGTTGATTGCGGCGTCGATCTGCACGGCGTTGGTGACGATGGCGTTGTTGTTGTCATCGGTCACGGTCACCGGGCGGTTGAGTGCGGAGACGATACCGGTGGTGGCGGTGTCGTCGTAGCCGAGCGGATTGCCGATGGCCATCACGGCCTCGCCGACGGCAAGGTCGTCGGAATCGGCGAATTCCACGGCTTTGAGGTCGCTCGGCGGATTGTCAAGCTTGATGACCGCCAAATCGGTGGTGGTATCGGTGCCGACGACCTGCGCGGAATAGATGGTGCCGTTGGCGAGCGTGACCTGAATCTGCTGTGCACCGGAAATCACATGGTTATTGGTAACGATGTAGCCCTTGTCGCTGACGATCGCGCCGGAACCCTTGGCGGTGCCCTCGCTGGTCGCAGTCTGGATGGAAACCACGGAGTTGGACACTTCCTTGGCTACCGCCGTCCAATCAACGGCCTCACCGCTCTTGGCCTTGGCCGAACCGGAACCGGACTGGTTGGAGCTGATGCTGGTCATCGAGCTTGATGTGGGCACATGCACCCAACCATTGGTGATGGCCGCATAGCCGACGCCGAGGCAGAGCACGGCGGCAACCAGCGCGGCGACCACGGCCACAACCACGTTGCCAGCGGTCTTCGGTCGGGTCTTGACCGCCGGATTCTGCGGATTGCCCGCATTGCCGAATGGATTGAACGGATTGCCGTTGTTCGGGGTGTTCGGCGGAACGTTCGCACCTCCCTGCGGAGCGGTGAACGGATTGCTGCCGCGCGAATCATGCTGCTCATTCTGCGGATTCACATATGGATTGCCGAAGAAGGGATTGCGATTGTTCTGCGGCGGCATCTGCGATGTCTGCGCACTGTGTGCAGGCTGACCATACTGCGGCTGCGCGGCATTCGTTCCGTTCGTCGGCTGCGGCGGCACCGTTCCGTAGGCGCCGTATTCCGGCGCCGGACGATACTGCGATTGTGCGGAAGCGCCGGCAGTCGACTGGCCGCCCGTAGACGAGCCGCCGGAAACCACGGTGCTTTCGCCGGCGGCGGATGCATAATCCGGGGCGATTTCCGAATCCGCGGCATTCACGGAAGGCAGGGTCGTGGTCGGCTGTTCGCCGGCGTCGTGCACTGCAATCGGTTCGGTCACGGAGGTCTCGGCATTGTCGGTCGCGACATCGGCCGGTTGCGTCGGTACGGCCTGTTGTGCGTTGTTTTGCGGCTGCACGACATTCTGGTCGTTGTTATCTTCAGCCATTCTTGCTCCTTATTCGTCTCGCGGCATTTCACATGTTCAGCAATCGTGCCGCTCGAACTGCTATCTAAGAGTAAAGATACCCGCTCTGGAAATTTCCTGAATGTTTGTTGAAAGTACTACTCGAATTGATCGTCTGCATCGGCGAACAGCCGCTTCCATCCTTATCGGAACGTCTTCATCGCACCTGTAAACGGTGATTTTTCGCCTCTTGCGCAATCTATCCGACCCGTCACCCATCCCGTATGGACTGAACACTCTTTCCATCCGACGCAATCGGCGCTATCGCCTAAAGTGAAACGCATGACAAGCCTTACTGAATCGAATCTCGTCGAGCATCCGCGCGGAGCCGAGCCGGGCAAACCCGGAGACCGCCGCGCATTCTCCTTTGAGCAAATCACTCGACTGCCGGATGCGGCCGACGGCAAAGGCCGTGGTGGCGCGCGTTATGGACGTACCGGCATCATCCACACCCCGCATGGAGACATCCATACGCCGGCGTTCGTGCCGGTAGCCACGCAGGCCGCGATGAAGGCCGTATTGCCGGAGACCATGAAGGATCTCGGCGCGCAGTGCCTGCTGTCAAACGCCTTCCATCTCTACGAGCGGCCAGGTGAGCAAGTGCTCGATGAGGCCGGCGGACTCGCGAAATTCATGAACTGGAACGGTCCGACCTTCACCGATTCCGGCGGGTTCCAAGTGCTGTCGCTCGGTGCGGGCTTCAAGAAGACCCTCGCCATGGACGTAACCGGCATGAAATCCGATGAAGTGATCGCCGAAGGCAAGGAACGCCTCGCATTCGTAGACGAGGATGGTGTGACGTTCAAGTCACCGCTCAACGGCTCTCTGCACCGCTTCTCCGCCGAGATTTCCATGGGCATTCAGCACAAAATCGGCGCCGACATCATGTTCGCCTTCGACGAACTGACCACGTTGATGAACACGCGTGGCTACCAGGAGCGTTCCGTGGAGCGTACCTATCGTTGGGCGCAGCGGTGCGTAGCCGAGCATCAGCGGCTTACCGAGGAGCGTCTCGGCAAGCCATATCAGGCGCTGTATGGCGTGGTACAGGGCGCGAATTATGAGGATCTGCGCCGTCATGCGGCCGAGCAGATCGCCTCGCTTGATTTCGATGGCGTCGGTATCGGCGGCGCGATCGAGAAGCGTATTATCGGCGACACCTGCGCCTGGATCTGCGATGCGATGCCCGAAAGCCGACCGCGCCATGTGCTCGGCATCGCCGCCGTCGATGACATCTTCGCGTGCGTTGAGAATGGCGGCGACACGTTCGATTGCGTGGCGCCGGCACGTTGCGGCCGCAATGGCGCGATTTTCACGCGTTCGGGCCGTTATAACATCAAACGGGCGCAGTTCAAACACGATTTCGGGCCGCTTGAGGAGGGCTGCACCTGCTATACCTGCACGCACTATTCGCGTGCCTACGTGGATCATGCCCTGCGTGCCCGCGAATTCAACGGATTCACGCTGGCTACAATTCACAACGAGCATTTCTTCGTCAAGTTGCTTGACGACATCCGCGCTTCGATTGATGGCGGCTATTTCGACGAATTCCGCGATGAGACGTTGGCCCGCTTCTACGCGAACGGATCGAGGGGCTAACGCCCAAACCGGAAGAACGGAAATGCGCTGGATGATTGCGGTCTGGGATCGGCCGATGTGCTGTGCCACATTGTACTTTGCTGTCTTGGTTGTCCGATTCTGGTGAATCGGACAACCAAATGCCGCACCAGCCTGCATCAGCCTGACTCAGAACGCCAGTTTCCTCACTCCTCATGTATTTCCCCATGGAGGCGGCAACACGACACGCCGGCATTGGACAAATACCAATACGGGTGTAAATTAGTCCATTGTCTGCGAGCGTGGCGGAATGGTAGACGCGCTGTCTTCAGGTGGCAGTGAGTGTATGCTCGTGGGGGTTCAACTCCCCCCGCTCGCACCACGGGATTAGAGCCCTGGAACGTTGGAATTGCAATGTTTCAGGGTTCTTCGTTTTCTGATCAAACCCCGAAAATATACCGAAAAATATAACAACAATAAGCGTTGTTGAACATGCTTGAGGGTCATTGATCAAAAACGGATGTTTGAGTACGGGGTTCATTCGCCGACATTGAAGTGCTGCCGGTTGTGTTACATGCCCCCTAACTGACTATCTATCACTTCGCATAGGCAGCATCCCACTCAACCGTTTGTCCGAATCTGGTGAATCGGACAAACAAATCCACTTTTCGCTCCAGAAATGTCCGATTCGGCAGAAACGGACAAACTCATGCTTCGCATGTGGCCTTATAGTGAATTCCCCAGTCTTTCATAGCCTTGATGACCGGCTTGAGACTCACCCCGGTTTCGGTCAGCGAATATTCCACACGCGGCGGCACCTCCGGATAGACCTCGCGGTGCACCAGCCCATCACGTTCCATCTGTCGCAGATTCGCGGTAAGCACCTTCTGCGAAACATTGCCGACCGAGCGACGTAATTCACTGAATCGCTTGGTGCCATCGAGCAAATCACGCAAAATCAGCACCTTCCACTTATCGGAAATCATCAGCAACGTTGTTTCAACGGGACACGCCGGTAATTCACGTTCCATCTAAAATTATCCTTTCCATAAAATCCAGTAATCACAATAAAAGTTCCCTATAGGTAACTACAGAACTAATTTGTGCCTTCTTCCATTATCTTCTGTATGGAAATACAGTACATCATGTAAGCGAAAAACGGAAGATTTCCACCGGGAACACCCAATAGAGAGGAATCTTTCTCCGCCTGACCTTCCGGTCAGCAGTTACCCTTCCTTTGAAGGGCCGCAAACACGAAAGGAATCACCATGAAGATCGCAGTAGTCGCAGCAAATGGCAAAGCCGGACGACTCATTGTCAAGGAGGCCATGAGTCGCAGCCATGATGTGACCGCAGTCGTACGCGGCGAGAACAGAACCACAGCCCCGAACGCCATCATCAAAGACGTGTTCAATCTGACCATGGCGGATCTTGCCGGATTCGATGTGGTCATCGACGCCTTCGGCACCTGGTCCCCGGACACCCTGCCACAGATCGCACAGGCCGCCGGTCATCTCGCCGACCTGCTTTCCGGCACCGACATCCGACTGATCGTTGTTGGAGGTGCAGGCAGCCTGTTTGTAAACAAAGAACACACCAAGGCCCTTGAGGACACTCCGGAGTTCCTTGACGCCTACAAACCGGTCTCCGCAGCACATGTCGCCGCCCTCAATCTGTTGCGCAACCGCGACGACGTGAAGTGGACCTACGTCAGCCCCGCCGCCGACTTCCAAGCCGAGGGTGAACGTACCGGATCCTACGGGCTGGCCGGCGAGGAATTCACCACCAATGCCGAAGGGAAAAGCTTCATCAGCTATGCCGATTACGCCATCGCCATGGTAGACGAAGCTGAATCCGGCAAGCATATCGGTGAGCGTATCTCCGTCTACACCAAGTAGGTCATGAGCCGAAGCAGCTCCCCCATCCCCCATGCCATGTGTCCGATTCTGGAGATTCGGACACATGGAGCACCTTAAGCACCCAGCGAATGTCCGATTCTCCAGAATCGGACACATGGCACTACGCGACTGCCTCGCGCATGGCTGATTCGGGATTTTCGGACAACTGGAGCACGGTTGCACCACTCTGTTTGTCCGATTCTGGATTTTCGGACAAACAGAGGATGCGCAGTACTGCTTGTTTGTCCGATTCACCAGAATCGGACAAACAGAGGGGTGGGAAGATCGGACGAACCAGACAAGAGGACGAACCAGAAGAACCAGACGGAGGAGCGGAGTCAGAAGACCGGGAACGCTTACCGCACCAGAAACACCATGAGGATGATCAGCACCAGACCGACCAGGTCGGCGGGCGAGAATGCCGCACCGGTCCATGTTACGGCGGTGACCGTAGCCACCACCGGCTCAATGGTGCCGATGAGAATGCCACGCATCGAGCCGATAATCGCAACGCCGCCCATATACAGTCCACACGCCGCGAACGTGCCGATCACCACCAGAAAACCCAACATCAGCCAGCCACGGGCATCCAACTGCGGCATGTGGGCCCATGGCCGCACGAACGGCACCAGCACGAATCCGGAAATCAGGAATGCCACGCCATTCACCGAAAAGGCTCCCCATCGTGCAATCAGCGCAAGCGGAATGATCGCCATCGCGGCATTGCCGAGTGCGTTGGCCAGCCCCCAAGCCAGGCCGGGCAGCGGCAGGGAAATCGACGACAGATTGCCACCGGTGGCAATCAGCACGGTGCCGATTACCGCAAGTATCACGCCAATCGTTTCGATGACGGTCGGCAACCGTCTGCCGTGCACGCACACGTACAGCAACACGAATAGAAGGCTCAGGCTTTGCAATACGGTTGCGGTGCCGGCATTGGTCCAGTGGATCGCCTGCAGATAGCCAACCTGAATCACCAGCACGCTCGACAACGCCACAATGACCAGCATCGGATAGTTTTTGCGTTCGCGTAGCATGCCGCCAAGCAATTTCGGCGTCGCAACCCCCGCACAGGCAAGGAACAGCAGCCCGGCCACGATTTCGCGCACGCATGCCACCCACGTGGGGTCGACACGATATGAGTCCATGAGGATTTTCGATACGGTGCCGTTGACGCCCCATAATACGGCCCCGGTCACCGTCATGATCGTGCCGACGGCCAGTTTCCGAGGAGTCAGTTCGAAAGTTCGTTCAGACATTATCCACTCCCATAACCACCCCTTACCTTTCGAAACGTTCCGGCCTGATTCTATCGCGCCATCTGCTGGACTCGATGGTGAAACGTGACCGTATTAGGATGAAGGTCTCCCCTCCGGCAATGTTTGCGAAAGGCACGGTATGACTTACGATTTCACGTCCATCATGGACCGTCATGACAAAGATTCGATTGCGGTCGACGGGCTGGGACAGCTCGGCTTCTCGCCGGATCCGCCGAAGGAAGGGTTCGACGTGATTCCGATGTGGATTGCCGACATGAACTTCCCGACCGTTCCGACCGTCCCGGAAGCGATCATCGAACGCGCCAAACACCCGGCATACGGCTATTTCAGTCCAACCGACGAGTATTTCGACGCGATCATCCGCTGGCAGTCCACGCGCAACGGCGTGACGGGACTGACCCGCGAGGCCATCGGCTATGAGAACGGCGTGCTTGGTGGCGTGATTTCCGCACTCACCGCGTTCGCCGCGCCCGGCGATGCGGTCCTGTTGCACAGCCCGACCTATATCGGCTTCACGATGAGTATCGAGAACAACGGATACCGCATCGTGCATAGCCCGCTCACGCGCGACGCGGACGGCGTATGGCGCATGGATTTCGACGACATGGACCGTAAAATCAAGGAGAACAACATCCATGTCGCCGTGTTCTGCAGCCCGCATAACCCGTGCGGCCGCGTGTGGGAGCGCTGGGAGATCGAGCAGGCGATGGAGGTCTATCGCCGCAACGACTGCCTGGTCATTTCCGATGAGATCTGGTCCGATCTGACGCTCGGCAATCACCAGCACATTCCGACGCAGTCGGTCAGTGAGGATGCGCGCAACCGTACCGCCGCTTTTTACGCGCCAAGCAAGACGTTCAACCTGGCGGGGCTGATCGGCAGCTATCACATCATCTACAACAAGTATCTGCGCGACCGTATTGGCGCGAAGAGCTCGAAATCGCACTATAACGAGATGAACGTGCTGTCGATGCACGCGCTGATCGGCGCCTACCAGCCGGAGGGGTATGCGTGGCTTGACGAGCTGCGCGAGGTTCTGACCGGCAATGTGGACTACGCGTGCGATTTCATCGCCAATCATTTCGACGGAGTCTCATGCGCCAAGCCGGAGGGCACGTACATGCTGTTTCTCGACTGCTCCGAATGGTGTCAGGCGCACGGCGTTTCGTTGCAGGAACTCGAAAAACGCGGCTGGGACGTGGGCGTGTGCTGGCAGGATGGCGTCATGTTCAAACAGCCGTACTCGATTCGCGTGAATCTCGCACTGCCGTTGAGTCGGGTCAAGGAAGCGTTCGATCGGCTCGACCGGTACGTGTTCAACGCCTGAGTCCCACCATGATTGTGGCCGCAGCCCTACGGCGGTGGCACTACAACTGTGCCTCTGTGGCTGCGGTCTCAAGTCGGTCTCAAGCCACTCTCAAGCAACGGAGTCCGCAGCCACAAAAAGCCACGCGCCCGCAAAGCACAAGCCCGCCGCAAGCCACTCCTACAAGCCTACGTCGTGCGCGCCAAGGAAATCGAGGATTCGCTTCAGATACGGACCGACCACGTCGTTCGGCATGGAGAAGATCTCGTGCAACGACTGGTCGTAGCGCACCTTCTCTATGGAACCGCCGCCTTCGCGCATACGTTCGATGAACTCGTCCTGCGGACCGTTGAGCACCCACACGTCAAGCCCGGCCTGGAAGAGCAGCGTCGGCGTCTCAATGGCACCGCACATGTCGGGTTTGAGCACCGCACGGGATAGCGCCATGGCCTGATTCGCCCACTCGAAGGTCGCCGCATTGGTCCAACAGCATTCGTCGGCGAGCCGTTGCTTGTGGAACCAGCGGATGCGCGCTTCGGACGCGCCGCGATAATCGTCCAGATTGAGATTGTCGGAAAAGTCGGCATGCCCGAACACTCGGCTTTTGCCGAATCCCAGTGCGCAAATACCGCCGACGACGATGCGCGCGACCCACGTCGGCATACCGACCGCCGGTGCGATCATCGGTGCGGACAGCACCGCCTTGTCGAACAGACTCGGATAACGTTCCAGCACGGCCGCGCCAATGCCGCCGCCCATGGAATGGCAGTACAGGTCGAGCGGCCGACCCATTGCATACTCGCGTCCGACGGTGCTGGCGAATGTTGCGAAATCAGCTACATATCGACGCCAGTCATCGATCCAGACCAAACTCGGATTGCTCATGTCATGCGCGGAATGGCCGTGACCGCGATGCTCGAATACGCATACGGAATAGCCTGCGAGCAGGAAGTACCACACCATCTCGCTGTATTTGCGTCCGAATTCGGTGAAACCGTGGGAGATGACGACCGCTCCGCGGAACGGTCCCGCCGACCTGCCTCCGCGCGATTCGTTGAATTTTCGGACGTCGTAGCAGCAATAGTGCAACGTGCCGGGATTATCGAGCGTAGGCAACGCCTTGCCGTCGCTGTCGTGCGTCGCCGGCTTCATACGCCCTTCCGTCAGGCAGGCTTGCAGCGCCGGAAGCACCTTAGCGTCCATTTCGGCGTCGTAATGCGCCTCATCGATGAGCGTGATAGTCATATCACCCATCATACGGCCAGTCGTTCATACCATCGCGGGCATGCTCTTGCAGACACGCCATCGCCAAGCGCAAACGGAACCGTTTACATCACATGCGTGGATTCAAGCCTCCGCAGCACCCAGTTGTTGAGGCGGATCACCGGCCGACGCAATACCAGTCCGAGCAGCAACGACGGCAGCAGGAACAGCGCGAGCGCACCAAGATCAATCCAATACTCAAGACCATATGAGCCGGCCATGGCCGCATGCATCGCGTCGATGGCGTGCGGGAACGGCAGGAACGGGTAGCAGATCTGGAAGAACCTCGGCAGCGTCTGGATTGGGAACGTGCCGCCTGAACCGGCTACCTGCATCACCAGCAGCACCACGGCCAATGCCTTGCCGATATCGCCGAACGACACGGTCAACGTGTACACGATGTTCGAGAAAACCACCGCGCACAACCATCCCACGGCCAAGAACTGCAGCGGATGCTCGGCCTGCACGCCGAGAAAGTACATGTCTCCCAGGCATACGATGGTGCCTTGCAGCAGCGCCAGCAGTGCGAAGATGCCCAGTCGGCCGAAATATTCGTGATGCAATCGCAACCCGAACGTCGCCGCGTTACCCGGAATTTCACGGTTACGGGCGCGAAGCGGCAACGAATCCCCCAACCCGAGCACGTGCGCCTTTTCACGATCGGATACGGCCACTTTCATGATGGCCACCAGAATGATGGCACCCACCCAGATGGACAGCACCGTGTAGAACGGCGCCATGGCCGATCCGTAATTGGCGATCGGGTAGATCGGCACACGGTCGAGCGCCACCGGTGCGGACAGCAGCGTCGCGACGGCGTCGGTATCGCTCGACGTAAGCGATGCGATTGCGCTACTGTCTCCGGCCCGTACGGCCTGTTTGAACTTTGCGCTCAGATCGGACAGCTTGCCGGCCGATTCGCCCAACGAGGCCGATACGCTGCCTAGCGTCTTGCGTACGGCAGCCACATTCGCGCCGATGCTACCGGCCATTGATCCGACGTCACCGGTGACGGCATCCAGTCCGCTGATCACGGTACCGGTCTGCGTGACGAGCGTTTGCACCGATGCCGACAAATTGTCCAGTTTGGGTTTGACGTTCTGCTCATAGTCGCTTTGCACGGTACTGATCGACCGTTTTGCCGTCGTGATCCGGTTGAGGATCTGCTGTCGATCCCGCTGAATGTCGCCGCTGTCGGCGGCGACCTGTTTCGAGGCGGCGGCGAGCGCCGTAGCCAGATCCTGCGTATCCTGTTGTGCGGCCTGCAATGCCGCGATCTGCTTGTCGATGGCGTTCAGCAAGGCCTGTTTCGAGTCGCCGTCCGGCAATCCTTCGACTGCCGAACGCATCTTCTCCAGCTGCGCGATGTAATTGCCGTACACGTTCGCGCTGCTTGATACCTGCGATGATAGGTCCTGCAGTGTTTTCGCGGCGCCTGTCGCATCCTTGTCGAGCTGGTCGAAGGCGGTGCCGACTTTGTCTGCGACGTCGTCCAGCGCCGAAACCGCCTGTTGCAAAGCCTGATTGACGGCATCGGTTACGTTGGTGCAGGCATCGGTGAGTGTCGAGGTGCTGGTTCCGCTCTGTTTCAAGGTTTTGCGCGCCTGTTTGCCGGCTTTGCGCGTGGAGGCGAGCAGCTTGTCCGTGGAGGTGATCACGCTGTCGGCCGAACCCAACAGCGTCGAGTAGGCGTTCACCTGCGCTTGCGCTCCTGAGATGGTGGATACCATGCCGTCGATGTTCGACGTCAGATTCGTCATGTACTGCGTCATCTGTGGGCTTTGCGAATACTGCAGCATGTTTGCGGCAAGGTCGAGTCCGACCTGCGCCATCGTTTTCGCGAAGGTCTTGTCGATGGTGTTGGCCACGGTGGACGCACCTTCGTCGGTGATATGCGGTGCGATCGGATTGATTTTTTCGTTGAGATAGTATTTCAGCGTCGCATGCTTGACGGTGGGTGAGAACAGCGTCATCATGTCAGCGCTGAAGGATTTCGGAATGACGATCGCCGCATAGTACTTGCCGGATTTCACGCCGTCGACGGCCTTGGCGCTGTCCACGAACTGCCAGTCGAGCTGGTGGTTGGCTCGCAGCGCGCCCAGCACCGTCTCGCCCACATTGATGCGCACCGGAATCAACTCCGACTTGTAGCCGGAGTCCACGTTCGCGACCGCCACCTTCAGCGCCTTCGTGTTGCCGTATGGATCCCAGCTGGCGGCGATGTTGAACCATGCGTACAACGCCGGTACGATCACCAGTCCCATCGAGACGATCAGGGCGATCACATTGCTTGTGGCATGGCGCATGTCACGTCGGAAGATACCCCAGAGATATTTCACCGCGCGTACCTTTCCTTCAGGTATTCGACCACGATCAGATAGGTGTCGATGACGATGATCGACACGATCCACAACGTAAGCATCACGGTTTTCTGTTGGATGATGAACAGCAGAATCAGCAGTACGAACGGCAGCACCGCCAACGTGAGGAAGCCCCACCGTACCAGCTTCGGGTATACGGCGAGGAACCGTTCGGCTCGGGCGTGCGCGATTTCCGGATAGCGTTCGGCGAATTCGCGTGCCATGCCTACGAAGCGCAACTGACTGTCTACGCCGGCGTTGCGTTCAGTGATCATCAGGTCGGTGTCGGCCAGCCGTTCGTCGAACAGGGCGTTGAGGTTCATGGCGAGCCGGCGCACCACCAATCCGATGAACAGGGCAACCGGCAAGTACCACAGCAAGTGGAACATATCGTTCCAGTAGTGCATTTTGTACAGTCCCGCAATCGGTCCGCGCATGGCCTGAATGCCGTAGGTGAATGGCAGGAACGGCTTGAGCCGCTGGAAGAATTCCGGCATCATCTCAATCGGATATAGGCCGGAGGCACCCGGAATCTGCACGATCACGAGAACCACGGCCACCGCCTTGCCGATGTGCCGGAACGTAGCGGCGAGCGCGTAGATGATGTTCACGTATATGAACGATTCGAGCAGTCCTGCGAGGATGAACAGCATCGGGTGCGCACATTGGATGCCGAGTGCGATATCGCCTACGGTGGCGATGATCGCCTGCATGAAGCCGACTGTCATGAACAGCAGCCAACGCCCGAGATAGCCTTGCGTCGGCGTGTAGTTGCGGATGCGCTCGTCGCGGTCCACTTCGAGCTTGTAGATGGCCACGAGCACGAAACCGCCGACCCACAGCGCAAGGTTGGTGTAGAACGGCGTGACGGCGGACCCGTAGTTGTCGGTCGGATATACGACGATTTCGCTCAGATGCACGGGATTGCCCATGAAGTCGCCGATGCTCGCCGCGTTGAGACCTAGCAGTTTGGTGATTTGCTCGTAGGTCTGCGAGCTGGAGAGTGCGGCCACGTCGGTGCGCGTGGCGTCGAGGTTGCCTTCAAGGTCGCCCAGCGCTCTGACGGTGGAGTCGAGTGTGGTGCGTGTCTGCCGTAGGGTGTCGTCAAGCTGATTCAGCAGACCGTCGCTTTGCCCGATCAGGCTGCCAAGCGCGTCGAGCGTACCGATCAGGGAACCGCTGGTGGCGCTGAGCGAGGTGAACGAGCTGTCGAGTGACGGCATGATGGTGCCGGTCAGTTTGTCACGTGCGTCAATCAGTTTGTTTGCCCCGTCGGCGGTGAGTCCGGCGACGGTGTTGCCGAACGTGGTCGCAGTGGTCGTGCCGTCACCGATCAGGGCGTCGGCGTTGTTGCCGAAGGTGTCGAGCAGCTGCTGCTCCTGTTTGAGCTGGGTGCGCGCATCGGCGATCTGCTGCGCGAGCGCTTGGTATTCCTTGCTGTTGTGATCAAGGCCGCTGGAGGCGAGCACGCGGTCGAGACCATCGATGAATTCATCGGTTTTGTCGCAGGTCTTCTGCATCGCCTGGCTGACGGCGTTCACGGCGCTTTGCGTGGTGTTGAGCCCGCTGACGATCTGACCTGTAGCGGTGTTGACGCCGATGTGCAGACTGGACAATTGCACACTGCCGTTATCGAGCGCCTTGGCGAGTGTCGTCGAGAATCGTTGTGATGCGGTCTGTGCGTCGGCGAGCAGTCCGATGGTGGTGTTGGCGGTACCCGTGGCGGTGGCAAGGTCCGCACTGATCTGCTTGTTGGTATCCTGCGCTTTGGCGATGGTGGTTTCGGCGTCGCTGAGTGAGGTCGACATGTGCGTCAGCTCGTCGCGCACGCTGTTCAGCTGGTCGATGGTGGTGTTGAGATCCGCGATGACGTCGCTTTGCGCACCGTCGAGTGATTGCGTGGTGGCCTGCGCGGATCGTTTGACTTCCGTGGCCACGGCGTCGGCGACGGCGGTTACGAAGGTGGAGTTGATCTGTTCGTCGATTTCCGTGGCGCCGGTGTCGGTGATTTTCGGCGCGATCGCGTTTTCCTTTTCGTTGACGTAGTACGTGATGTGCGGACGTTTGGTGGTACCGGTGACGGATCCGATCAGCGTTGCGCTGAAGTCATCCGGCAATACGATTGCCGCATAGTATTCGCCGGATTTCACGCCGTTGAGGGCGTCCGACTTGCTGACGAAACGCCAGTCGAGCTGATGATTGGTCCTGAGTTTGCGAACGGTCTGCGCGCCCGCGTCGAGGTGTCCGACGAGCGTGGAATCGGTACCGAGATCCTCGTTGGCCACGGCCACTTGGATGTTGCCGGTGTTGGCGTAAGGGTCCCAGTTGGCGAGGATGTTGCACCATGCGTACAACGACGGAATCAGGGCTACGCCGCAGGTCACGACCAACGCCACGGGACTCTTCACGATGCGTCTGACATCGCGCGCGAAAATGGCGAGAATCGTTCGCATATCTTCCTCCGTCAAGTCGAACATTCAACTATCAGGTCGCATACTGCGCATACCGGCCTGTGAGCACTATAGTCCTGCCTTGACCAGCTGCGGTGCGGATAACGCGCTTGGCGAATACTCATGCCGGCCTGCGGCATCGGCCACCCCCGTACACTCGGGAGCGCCCCGCATCATCCGCATCGCAATCGACGGAAAGCATCACACCTTGCGTAAGGCGTCTGCGAGGAAGTCGCGTTGGAGAATCAGCAGGTTTTCGGCGACGGTTTCGTCGTTGGTCATATGCGTGATGCCGGTGAGCGGCAGGAACGTATGCTTCCGACCGGCGGCCATCAGCGCCTGGCTGAGTCGCAGGCTGTGCGCGATGGTCACGTTGTCATCGGCGAACCCGTGGATGAGCATGAGCGAACGTTTGAGATTCGGCGCGTCCGCGATGATGCCATTGCGCTCGTACACGACCGGGTCGAGGCCCAGGTACCGTTCGGTGTAGTGCGTGTCGTAAAGCGTCCAGTCAGTCGGCGGAGCGCCCGCGCAAGCAGCGGCGAACACATCAGGCGCCTCCAGCACGGCGAGCGCGGAGAGGAATCCGCCATATGACCAGCCGATTATCGCCACCCGTTCCAAGTCGGGTTCGGGAATGGTGACGGCAGTCTCGGAGTCGGCCTGTTCCGCCCGCAACTCGCTGAGAATTCCCGGCAGCGCATGCACGGCGTCAACCTGATCCTCAAGCGTCACGGCTTTCATGCTCTCGTAAATCGCACGATCCCATTTCGGCCCGCGGCCGGTGGTGCCGCGACCGTCGGCAATCACGACGATGTACCCCTGATCGGCCCACCACTGCGCATCCCAGTAGAACGACTGGCTTTCGACGACTTGTTGGAATCCCGGGCCGCCGTATGGCTTCATGAGTACCGGCAGCCTGTCAGCATGCGCGTACCCGCTGCCCTCGGACGGCAGCACGATCGCCGTGTATAGCGACCGCTCCCCCAATCGTACGAATCGCACATTCGGCACGAAGCCGGGTTCGGCGGCATGATTCCCGATCGGCGCGACCACCATGGACAGCGTCTCCACACCGTCTTCGCCGACCGTCACGACGTTCATGCAATGCTGCATCTGCACCCGCGCATCGTCCATGCCGCGTCCGGTCATCACGCATCCGTTGCCGGCACGCGACATCGTCCATTGGCCGGGCGTGTAGGTAAGCGACTCCCAGCTGCCATCGAAGCGTATCGACACCACGTCGAAGCTGCGCGCATCATGATCGGCCGCGTTCGCCTGCCACAGATACGGCAGGTCGGATTCCGGCAGCAGTTCCGGCGTGCGCTGCACCACGCACAGCACGTCATCGTCAGTCACGTCAAGCACTTCGCGCACCTGTAGACCGATTGGCGTGAACGCACATCCATCCACGCTCAGACGGTTCGTATCGGCTTCCATGTCGTTGACCGCACACACCAGACGACCATCCGGCGTGTAGGTGGGCGTGCCGTGCACCAAGTCGAGCCAGCAGTCGTTGTGACGCTCTTCGAGCACGCGGGTCGTACCGGGCTCTTCGCCTGGCGCATATTCGGGAATCGCGGAGGAGAAGGTTTCGACCTCATCGCCGTTCTCGTCGGTGAATTCGGCTTCCGGAGCGATGACCGGCATGATCGGATCGCCGACGCGGACGGTCAGCACCTGATCGTTGCGCTGCAGTCGGTCCTGTACCTCGATGATCGGATCGTGCCCTTCCGTCCAATTCACGGATGCCAGATATTCGTAGCGTTTCCGGTCCCACTCCACCGCGTGCGGCACCTCACCGTAACAGCAGCCATCGGCGTCGAAGCCGAGCTCCAGCAGTGTCAGATGCACGTCGGCGTTGGCCGTCAGCGCCTGCGGGTAGCGGCGGGCGGCCGCGCCCATGGTCGGATTCGCGGGATCGCAGATGTGCCATATCGGCTCGGGTGAGGCATCGAAGGTCTCGAACAGCACGTATCGGGAATCCGGCGACCACCAGAAACCGTCGTACCGATCCATCTCTTCGCCGGCCACGAATTCCGCCAGGCCGATCTTCCAGGTGGGAGCCGCATCATCGTCCACGCCGTATACCGTGGTGACGGACTCCTGCGCGGCCTGCCCCGGAGCCGGCCAATCGGCGATGTCGATCAGGTTCAGGCATCTGCCGGTCGTGTACATCACATGACGGCCGTCGGGGCTGATGCGCGGATTGAGCACCGGTCCGTATTCGCCGGCGGAAAGCATCGAATCGTCCAAGACGAGTTGACGGGTGTGTGCGGAGATGCCATCCTCCCGGATTTCGGTCAGGAACAGCTGGCCGTTGATGGTGAACACGACGCGACGTCCGGCCTGATCGACGGAATAGCTTACGACTCCGGAGCCGCCTTCGCGCGCACGCTCGCGTCGCGCACGTTCTTCGGCGGGAACGTTCTCCGCATCGGCATCGGCCAGCAGTTCGCGCGGATCGGCAAGCAGGACCTCCCGATCGTCGCCGGTGCCGGTCGTGTCGATCACGCTCATCCATAGCGAGGTGACGGTATACTCCGGACCGTCGGATCGCAGGAACAGCGCCCGCGACCCGTCGCCAATCGTACGGGCGGCACGGGGCGCGCCGCATGTGAATCGCACAGTGCGGGCCTTGAGTCGGGGAAACACATCAATCGCATCATTCATACTTCCCAAACTACCGACACCCAGGCCCACCTCACCGTCGGTAGTTTGGGTATTCTCACAAACCACCGACCCTCAGATCCCCTCACCGTCGGCAGTCTGGGCGGCACCACAAACCACCGACGCTCAGGCCGCCCCATCATCGGTAGTTTGGGTATTCTCACAAACCACCGACGCCTAGCCCCACCTCACCGTCGGTAGTTTGGAAAGAAACCCAAACAACCGACACCGAACTAGGTCCGCATCACCATTCACACCCCACTTTGCATGGAATTTTTGCAATTATGGGCCTCATAAATTGGCTCTCGGCACTCTACCGCGTAGGATAGGTGAGGATAGAAAGGGACAAGTATGAGCGTTCTCGACCGATTTGAGAAGAGCGTGGAAGGCGCCGTCAACGGAGTATTCGCTAAGTTCGGGTCCAAGGACCTGCAGCCGGTTGACCTCTCCAGCGCTCTTGAGCGCGAGATTGACAAAGAGGCAATGCCCGTTACTCGCGACCGTACCGTAGCCCCGAACGAATACCGTTTCAAGCTGAGCACGCCGGACTTCAACAACATCGTGGAATGGGGTGCGGAGACCCTGGCCAATGAGCTGGCCGACAATCTCACGCAGTATGCGAAGAGCCAGCATTATGCATTCGTCGGACCGGTCGTGGTGATCTTCGAGGAAGATCTCGATCTGAGCAAGAGCGATTTCAAGCTGACCAGCGAATCCGTACAGGGCAACGCGGTACCGGTGACCACCGAAGCACAGACCGAGGATTGCCCGATGCTGGAGATCGGTGAAAAGCAGTACCTGCTCACCAAGGATAAGACCATCATCGGCCGTGGTTCCAACTGCGACATCGTGATCGACGATCCCGGCATCTCCCGCAAGCATCTGGAGATTGACATCAATGACGGCAATGTGATCGCGCGCGATCTGGGCTCCACCAACGGCACATACGTCGAAGGCCATCAGGTACCGGCGGCCACGCTGTTGGATGGCAACACCATCACTATCGGCCGTACCCGAATCCTGTACTGGGCTTCTTCGCAGGATCAGGAGTAACCAACCCCAACCCGGGAGTTGCCTTTATGCTCACCGAACTTACCTTTGCGATCCTCAAGTATGGCTTCCTCATACTGTTATGGATCTTCGTAGCCTGTACGGTCCGTTCGTTGTACAAGGACATCGAGACGTTCAGCCCGCGCAAGTCGCGGGCTCATCGCCGTAAGGAGCGTCGCGCGCGCAAGGCGGTCGAGGCGCCGGCACCCGTGGCGTCGGCCGCGCCCGTCATCCCTACCAACGAGATGCCGATTTCGAACGCCAAACCCACTCTGCTGGTCGTTATCGATGGCCCGCTTGCCGGCAGTTCCGTCCCTCTGACCGGCAACACCATCACCTTGGGTCGCGCCGCGTCGAACACCGTGGTGCTCGACGACGAATTCGTCTCCTCGCATCATGCACGCGTCTATACCGATCCCGCAACCGGCCAGTGGGCCATCGAGGATCTGGGCTCCACCAACGGCACTGTGGTCAACCAGCAGCGCCTGGACGCTCCGATGATTCTCGGTTCACGCGTTCCGGTACGTATCGGCGCAACCACCTTTGAATTGAGGTGACTTTGACGACTTCCGCCACTTCACAACCATTGTTCTTGTATTCCACCACGGTCTCAGATGTGGGTACCGTACGTTCCAACAATCAGGATTCCGCATTCGCCGGAGAGCACCTGATCGCCATCTGCGACGGCATGGGTGGCCATGCCGGCGGCGATACCGCCTCCACCATCGCCATCCGGTCGCTGGCGCATATCGAACAGGACAATGAGCAAGGTGACGTGAAGACCGTCGCCCACATGATGGAGACCTCCGTCATGGCCGCGCATGATGCCATCGTCGGCAAGGCCAAGCGAGAACGCCGCCTTGCGGGCATGGGCACCACCGTCACCGCCGTAGCCTTGGTGTCGGGATACTGGGTACTCGCGCATATCGGCGACTCCCGCGCCTATCTGCTGCATGACGGTCATCTCATCCGCATGACTTCGGACCACAGCTATGTGCAGCATCTGCTCGACACCGGTCGCATCAATGAATCCGAGGCGCGCAACCATCCGCAGCGCAATGTCGTGATGCGCGTATTGGGTGACTTCGACATCGACCCCCGCCCCGACATCGCCGTACGCGAGGCGCATCCGGCCGACCGCTGGCTGCTGTGTTCCGACGGCCTGTGCGGCGTACTGGAAGATTCCACCCTGCAGGAGATGCTAGCGACCTGCTCCGATCAGGAAGAATGTGCGCAGCGCCTCGTTTCCATGGCGTTGCGGGCAGGCAGCACTGACAATGTCACCGCGGTGATCGCCGACGCGACGCTCGCCCTGAACGCCGATGCCTTCGATCTGCCGCATCAGACGCCGTTAGTGGCCGGCGCGGCCGGCGCGAGCCTCGAGCCGATCGCCGACATCATCAACGCGCCGGTGGCTACGGCACCGCTGCTACGCGAAGGCAAGCAGTCACCTGCCGCACGCGCGGCGGCCCTTCGTCATGGCAGGAACCCCGACGAGACCGACAACGAGCCGCAACCGGAGCAGCGTGTGGCGCAGCCGTCGACCGTACGCGAGGAAACGGGCGATCGCACCAATCCGGACACCGGCGAAATCCCCGTCGTGCAGAAGAACGACGGCCGCGTCTCCGCCGATCCGAACGATCCGGAAGTCGCCAGGGCCATCCGCAACGAGCAGATCCAACAGCGCAAGACCAAGCGTGCGCACTCCAAGCGCAACCGCATCATCGGTATCGTCGTCACCATTCTGGTGCTGCTGGGACTGGCGGGAGCCGCCGTCGGTACGTATCGTTGGAGCCAGACCAAGTATTATCTCGGCGATGACAACGGCAGCGTGACCATCTTCCAGGGCGTCCCGACGAGCATCTTCGGACTGAAGCTGTCCCACGCCGTCTCCGACACCGGTATGAAGACCTCCGAGTTGCCGCCAAGCTGGCAGGAACAGCTGATGCAGGGCATCTCCTTCGACTCGTACGGCGAAGCGAAGAATCACACGACGCTCATCAAGAAGCAGCTCAAGCAGCAACAGGCCGAAAACAAGAAGAGCGGCGGCGGATCATCGCCTTCCGCCAGCTCCTCGGCCAGTCCCAGCTCGAGCGCCTCAGCATCGTCTTCCTCCAGCTCGAGTCCGCGAGGCGGTGACAAGTCATGATCACTACCCGCTTGAGGCAGTTCGGTCTGCTGATGCTCAGCATGCTGACCTGCGCCGTGGCGTTCTTCCAGATGTTCGAACGCACCACGGGTGGTTTCCCTTCCAACTACATGGGAATGCTCGTGTTCATCGCAGTGCTGTTCCTGGCCGCATGGGGCCTATTGCTGCGATTCCAGCCGTATGCAAGCCAGACCATCCTATGCTGCGTCATGTTGCTGACCGGCATCGGCGTAACCATGATCGCCCGCATCGATCAGGAGACCAAGACCTCGGTCGCATTCAAACAGTTGATGTGGTTGGCCATAGCGCTTGTATTGAGTGCCCTGCTGGTGATCTTCCTCAAGGATTACCGCGTGCTGCGCCGCTTCTCATACGTGAGCATGGTGGTCGGCCTGGTGCTGCTGCTGTCCCCGATGCTGCCGGTGATCGGCTCCGAACAGTATGGCGCGAGGATTTGGGTGAAGATTCCCGGCCTCGGCGCGTTCCAGCCAAGCGAATTCGCCAAGCTGTTCCTTGCGTTCTTCTTCGCCTCCTACCTGTTCGACCACCGCGACCAGCTTGCGGTCGGCGGCAAGAAAGTACTCGGCCTGCAGCTACCGAGAATCAAGGATATGGGCCCGATCATCGTGGTGTGGATCGTGGCCATGGGCGTGCTCGTGATTCAGCACGATCTGGGCACCTCGCTGATGTTCTTCGCCATGTTCGTATCCATGCTGTATGTGGCCACCGGCCGCAAAAGCTGGATCATCATCGGCTTCATCGCCTTCGCCGCGGGCGCATTCCTGGCGGCGAACATCTTCAGTCATGTCGGCGCGCGCGTCGACGCCTGGCTGCACCCGTTCAGTACGGAGCAGTATGGCAAGGAATATGGCGGATCGTACCAATTGGTCACCGGCATTTTCGGTCTGGCTTCCGGTGGCATGATGGGCACCGGCCTGGGGCAGGGGCATCCGTCGCTCACGCCGATCGCCAACTCCGACTACATCTACGCCGCTGCCGGCGAGGAGCTTGGTCTGACCGGCCTGTTGGCCACACTGATGCTGTATCTGCTGATCATCGCCGCCGGTATGATCACCGCCATGAAGATCAAGGACGGTTTCGGCAAGCTGCTGGCCTCCGGCCTGGTGTTCACCATGGCATTCCAGGTGTTCACCGTGGTTGGCGGCATCACGCTGGTCATTCCGCTCACCGGCCTGACCCTGCCGTACATGGCCGCCGGCGGCTCGTCGCTGATCGCCAATTATCTGTTGGCCACGTTGCTGGTCATCATTTCGAATGCCGCGAACAAACCGGAGGATGACCTGAACAGCGATACCTTCCAGTACGAGGCGATGCAGGCGTTGCGCAACCGCGACATGAAACACCGTACGCAGCCCACCGAACCGATCGCACGCACCGTGACGGGAGGCTCGAATGAATAAATCGTTACGTCAGCTCTTCACCATCGTCATCATCCTGTTCGTGATCCTGGGCATGTCGACGACCATCATCACCGCCATCCGTGCCAACCAGCTCAATCAGGATCCGCGCAACACCCGAGCGCTCTACCATGAGTATGGAGCTCCGCGAGGCTCGATTCTCGCCTCGGACGGTTCCGTAATCGCCAAATCCGACCCGTCGAACGACGCATTCTCCTACCAGCGCTCCTACTCCGATGGCCCGCTGTATGCACCGGTCACCGGTTTCTTCTCAATCAGCCAGCGCGGGTGGAGCGGGATCGAAGCCTCCCGTAGTTCACTGTTGTCGGGACAGTCCGACCAGCTGTTCTGGCAGCGTTTCAAAGCGCTGTTTACCGGTCAGGAGAACAAGGGCGCCACCATCGAGACCTCCATCGATCCGAAGATCCAGCAGGTTGCCTATAACGCCTTGGGGTCGCTTGACGGCGCGGCCGTGGCCATCGAACCGAAGACCGGTCGTATTCTCGCCATGGTAAGTACGCCGAGCTATGATCCGAACCAGCTGGCCAGCCACACCACGTCGGAAGTGAACGAGAACTACAACACGCTCTCGTCCGACCAGGCGAATCCGATGCTCAACCGCGCCACTTCGCAGCTGTACCCGCCCGGCTCCACGTTCAAGACGGTGGTCGCGGCCGCCGCGCTGGAAACCGGCCAATACCAGACCGATACGCAGATTCCCGCCGGTGCCAGCTATACGCTTCCCGGCACCACGGTGCAACTGACGAACGCCACTTCGCAAGGCAACGGCTCCGACGGCAAGATTTCTCTGGAAGACGCGATGGCGTATTCGTCGAACACCGCCTTCGCGCAATTGGGCGTCTCGCTGGGTGACGATAAGGTCTCGTCGATGGCCAAGAAGCTTGGTTTCGACAGTTCGATCACCGTGGACGGCACCGATTCTTCCGGTACTCCGTGGATGACCGTGGCTTCGAAATTCCCGACTGATGTGAGTGACGACAAACTTGCGCTGGCATCGATCGGACAGGGAGATACGGTGGTCACCCCGTTGCAGAACGCCCTGATTGCGGCGGCCGTCGCCAATGACGGCAAGTTGATGCAACCGACGCTGGTCGACCGTGTACGCTCCTCGGATCTGTCGGTCGTCTCGCAGACCAAGTCGGAGGTGATGTCGCGACCGTTCAGTGCCGACACCGCCGACAAGCTCACGCAGATGATGGAGGCCGTGGTCACCAAGGAGGATCCCGAATTGGCGATTGACGGCGTGCAGGTGGCGGTGAAGACCGGTACCGCACAGATTGGGGAGAATAACGGATCCGTCGACGCCTGGGTCATCGGATTCGCACCCGCGGACGATCCGAAAATCGCGGTGTCCGTGGTGGTGCACAACGTGGATTCCTACGGCGCATTGGCCGCAGGTCCGATCATGAAAGCGATGATGCAGGAGGCGCTGGCAGAATGAAACTGATTGAAGGACAGCTCATCCACCGACGCTACAGACTGGATTCCCGTCTGGCGCAAGGCGGCATGGGCGAAGTGTGGAAGGGCTATGACATTCAGCTCGGCCGCCCGGTGGCCATCAAGGCCTTACGCGGCGATCTGGGCTCCAGCCAGGAGGCGAAACTGCTTCGTCTACGCGCAGAGGCCCATAATTCCGCCAATTTGGCGCATCCAAACATCGCCGCATTGTTTGAATACTACGAGCATGACGGCATCGGATTCCTGATTATGGAGTATGTGCCGAGCAAGTCGCTGGCCGATCTGTTCCACGAGATCGACGGCCCGATGGAGCCGACGCAGCTGCTGCCGATCCTCATTCAGACCGCACGTGGCCTGTTCGTGGCGCATTCGCATGGCGTGATTCATCGCGATGTGAAGCCGGCGAACATCATGGTCTCCGATTCCGGCGAGGTGAAGATCACCGATTTCGGCGTCTCCTACTCCACTAACCAGGAGCAGATCACGCAAGATGGCATGGTCGTGGGCACCGCGCAATATATTTCCCCGGAGCAGGCGCAAGGCCAGCAGGCCACGCCGCAGTCCGACATCTATTCGTTGGGGGTCGTCGCCTATGAAGGCCTGTGTGGGCATCGTCCGTTCACTGGCACTACGCCGGTTGACATCGCCGCCGCACATGTGAACAATCCGGTTCCGCCGTTGCCTGACTCCGTGGATGTGCAGCTGCGTGAATTCGTGATGTCGATGCTCGCCAAGGATCCGCTCGACCGTCCGAAGGACGCGCTGGCGGTATCCCGCGTGCTGACACGCATTGAACGACGTCTGCTCGATCAGCAGACACAGTTGGCGGACACGATGATCGTTCCCACCGGGGGTCGGATTCCTCGTCGTGTGGCCAGCAAACCCCATATCTCGCCCAGCAGTGATTGGAAGGAACAGGGATGAGCAACAACATGCCTACCTCTTTGGCGAATGGCCGCTATCAGCTCGGTCAACTGGTCGGCCGCGGTGGCATGGCCGAAGTGCATGTGGCACTTGATACGCGTCTGGGTCGTACCGTGGCCGTGAAGATCATGCGCGCCGATTTCGCCAATGACCAGATCTTCCTCGCCCGCTTCCGCCGCGAGGCGCATTCCGTGGCACAGATGAACAATCCGAACATCGTGAACATCTACGATTCGGGCGAAGAGGTCGTCACCACCGAAACCGGTCAGACCGAGCATCTGCCATATCTGGTGATGGAATACGTGAAGGGTCAGACCCTGCGCGACATCATCAAGGTGAACGGCGCGCTCAGCCAGCGCGACGCCGAACAGGTGATGATGGGTGTGCTGAACGCATTGGAGTACTCGCACCGTATGGGTGTGATCCACCGCGATATCAAGCCCGGCAACATCATGATCTCCGAGCAGGGCGTAGTGAAGGTCATGGATTTCGGCATCGCCCGCGCACTCGACGATTCCGCCGCCACGATGACGCAGTCACAAGGCGTGGTCGGCACCGCACAGTACCTCTCCCCGGAGCAGGCCCGCGGCGAGACCGTGGACATGCGCTCCGACCTGTATTCCGCCGGATGCGTGCTCTATGAGATGCTGACCGGTAAGCCGCCGTTCACCGGTGATTCCGCGGTGGCCATCGCCTACCAGCATGTTTCCGAAGTGGCCACTCCGCCAAGCTCGGTGGTACCGGGGCTGCCGAAGATGTGGGATTCGATCTGCGCCAAAGCCATGGCGAAGGACCGCCAGAACCGGTATGCCACCGCATCCGAATTCAAGAACGATCTGCTGACGTTCATGAACGGCGGCGTCCCGGTCGCGGCCGCATTCAATCCGTTGACCGATCTGACCAATGTGAAGGCCCGCAAGCAGGCCGAGCAGGAAGCCGCGACCGTGGTGATGAACCCGACGAGCGGTGAGAGCGCGGCAACGCAGGCATTCAATCCGGTGACCGGCCAATTCGAACAGGTGTTGGCGGGCCCCAACGGCGGCGTCGCCACGAAGACCCGCGCGGAACAGCGCGCTGCCGCCGCCAAGTCGAAGAAAAAGAAGCAGATCATCATCGGCTCCGTGGTGGGCGTACTGGTGGCTCTACTGGCCATTTTGGGCATCGTCTACATGCTGAATCATGGCGACTCGTCGACCGATACTGTCGAAGTGCCGGATTTTACTGAAATGTCGAACATCTCGCAGACCACGGTCGAAGAGAAGCTCAATGCGCTCGGTCTGAAGCTTGACGCCCGCGATGACACGGAGTCCGATCAGACCAAGGGCACCGTCACGAAGCAGAATCCGAAGGGCGGTTCCAAGGTGGAGAAGGGCTCCACCGTATCCGTGTGGTTCTCCACCGGCCCGCAGACCGTGTCAGTGCCCGATGTGGCGAACAAGGGTCAGGAAGAGGCCAAGTCCATTCTGGAATCCGCCGGCTTCAAGGTGGGCAGCGTCAAGACAGTCGATAGCGGCACCGTCGAAAAAGACAAGGTGGTGAGCACGGATCCGGCTGCGAATTCCAAGCAGACCAAGGGCACGATCATCACGTTGTATATTTCGTCCGGCATGACCAAGATTCCCGACAATCTGGTCGGACAGTCGAAGGATTCGGTGATTGAGCAGCTCAATAAGGCCGGCATCGGCACGGTCAATGTGGAGAACGAATACTCCGATTCCGTCGATTCCGGTTCGGTCACCCGTCTTGATCCGGGTTCCGGCAGCACCGTCGAACTCGGCACGTCCGTAACCATCTGGGTGTCCCTCGGCAAGCAGCAGGTCAGTGTGCCAAGCGTGCTGCACATGACGCTATCCAGTGCCAAGAGCGTGCTTACCAACAACGGTTTCCAGGTCACCGTGAACGGTTCGACCGACGATGACGCCATCGTCACCGGCATGAGCCCCGAAGGTGGCTCGCAGGCCGATTCCGGCGCCACCATCACCCTGACTACCGAATCAGCCAGCTCGCCGTCACCGTCACCGTCAGGCAGTACATCCTCCTCGACCGCATCCCCGACCACCCACTAAAGGCCACACGCCCAATATGCAAAAAGGAGCGACTCAATGTCGCTCCTTTTTGCATTGGTCCTCTGAACAACGTAGCGTGTCGACCAATCGAGACATGTTCGCAGCACCCGCAGCAAACGAATGTCAGGCCCGCACATCGCAGGGATTCAGCACGAATCAGCCCACAACCTTCGGTTGCAACCCCATGGACCTGGCCACGGCCGAATCCTGCCCGCACACCTTCAGCCAATTCGCCAGCAACCGGTACCCGTCCTGCGTCATCACCGATTCCGGATGAAACTGCACCGCATACATCGGCAGGTCACGATGCTTGATGCCCTGCACGATATGATCGCCCTGCGTCCAGGCGGTCACCACAAGCTCATCCGGCACGGAATCCGGTTCCACGGCCAGCGAATGGTAACGCGTCGCCGTCATCGGATTGGCCACGCCCTCGAAGATCTCATCATCGATATGCTCCACTTGGCTGGTTTTGCCGTGCATGATGGTCGGCGCATGGCTTACGGTCGCGCCGAACACTTCGGCCAACGCCTGCATGCCCAAGCATACGCCGAACATCGGCTTGCCTTGCACCGCGCATAGACGGATCATGCCTTCGCTGGCGCCGGATTCCGCCGGAGTACCCGGTCCGGGGGAGATCAGCACGCCGTCATATTCGTCGATTACGCCGGATGTGGCCGGATCGATCGCATCGTTGCGTACCACGGTCACGGTCGCGCCGAGCGTCTTGAGATAGCCGACAATCGTGTAGACGAAGGAATCGTAGTTGTCTACGACCAGAATGCGTGCGGAATCGGTCATAATGCTCCTATCAACGGTTGAACAGCAGTGTACGTGCGCGAGTCGTCGCATCGCCCCCTGTGTCTCACTACACAGCCGTGTAGTTCGACATCTCCTGCAACATCGGAATGTTCGAAGCCGCCCATGGGAACAGCCATTCGAACGTCGAGGCAGCGGCCGCGAACAGCAACAGCAACAGCAACAGCAACCGAATCGGCAGCACTCCCGGCTGCAATCGCAGCAAGCCGCCGTATATGCTGAAATCGGGTTTCTCACGTTCCCCTGCGTGGATGGCCGCCAACACGGGCCAGCGCCATGCCACCGCGGCCGCGGCGAAAATGACCACATAAGCGGCGAGCGCGCCGAAGATCCATGGCTCCAACGTGGTTATGCCCGAGGCGAACGAGGCTTTCTCGTTGTTGATGAATTTGACCTTGCCGTTGGTGTCGGTGGTGGCGAGTTCCTGTGGAATGCCGTCGGAAACCTTGGCCCAGTAGGAGAATTCGCCGTAGCTGATCCATCGGTGGGTCGGGGTGGAGTATTTCGGTTCGCAGGTGGTCATGGTCAGCATGCGTTTGGTCGGCGTGGCGCCGGGCTCTTCAGGGTTGGAGGAGACGACTTCCACGTCGGTCGGCAGTACGATTTCACTCTTCGTGTAGTGATACACGTACCAGTAATCCTGCGTGCGGATGATGATCGGGTCGCCCTCCTGCAGCTTGTCTACATCGCCGAGCGGCTGCCCATAGCCGTTGCGATGGCCTGCGAAGGCGAAATTACCGATTTGGCCGGGCATCTGCGAATTCGTGTAGTGTCCGAGACCGTGCTTGTTGAGTTCGGTGAGTGTCGTACCTTCCACGAGATTGCGCTGCCACTGACTGCCGAATCGTGGAATGTAGACCTGAGCGATGAGCTCGCCTTCCTGCGCGTTCTGCGGCTGCACCGGCGGATCGCCCTCCTGAGCCTGGGCGATGGTCACGTTCTCGGCCTTGCCCGGATCCGACCATGATACCGCCTGACGGGTCTCGATCTGCGTATGTTCGGATTGCACACCCGTCCACCACATCTGCCATGCGATGTACAGCGCGCAGACGGCCGCCGCGGTCAGCATGATTTCGGCGAGTACGCCCAGCAATATCCAGATGACGCTTCTTTGGCGTGCCACGACCGGCTTGACGTGCTTCATTACTGATTTCCCTCTTCCGTCTTCTGCTCGGCATCGCCGCTGCTGTCATCGTTCTCGATGACTTTCGCATATTTCAACGGTTGCTGCAACGCATCGGTCGCGTCGAAATGCAGCTTGTCTTTTTTCTCGACCTTCCATCCCAAGCCGAACGCGTTTACATACTGCCGGTAGATGGTGATCTCCTTTGAATCATCCAGCGCCTGCTGCATACTGTCGACCGGCCCGATCGCGGAGATCTTGAACGGCGGCGAATATTTCTTGCCCTGCAACAGCAGTACGTTGCCGGAACAGCGTACGGCGGAGCTGAACAGCACGCGTTGATCCATGATCATCATGGATTCCGCGCCGCCGGCCCACAACGCGTTCACCACGGCCTCGACGTCCTGCTGATGTATCACGTAGTCGTTGATATTGGAGGTCGATCCGGAC